>VOFI01004302.1_pt1 | contig 62984 bp, 88 predicted proteins | sample 5384131 | NCBI WGS metagenome assembly VOFI01 (sample SAMN12384728, study PRJNA508395) | human gut metagenome | isolation source: healthy gut H | host: Homo sapiens
CATCGTTAATAACTTTTCATATCTCTCATCCCTTCTAAAGTTTTCTCCGGTATCCGTCTCTACTTCATGAAGTCTATTGCCACTATAACATGCTTTTCGTCAAAAATCAACAATTTTAAAAATATTTGTTTTTTATTTTTGGAATATAGGAGGAGCTGCGGAATCCGTAAATTTCGCAGCTCCTCCTATATTTCAACGATTAGGTCATCTTCTCCTGCTTCACCTTTTTGTCGATGACGCCGGGAGGCCAGCTCGTCCCGGACCTCCTCCAGGCTGATGCCCAGCTGGAGCATGAGGACCATCACGTGGTAGGCCAGGCCGGCGATCTCGTAGATGGTCTCCTTCTTGTCCTCGGCCTTGCCGGCGATGATGACTTCGGTGGACTCCTCCCCACCTTTTGAGGATCTTGTCGATGCCCTTCTCAAAGAGGTAGGAGGTGTAGGACCCCTCCTTGGGACTCTCCTTCCGGCCCTGGAGCATGTCCATGAGGCCCTGGAGGGTGAAGGCGGTGTTCTCTCGCTCTCAAACAGGGGTGATGGAAGCAGGACTCGGCGCCGGTGTGGCAGGCGGGCCCCTCCTTGTTCACCCGGACCACCAGGGCATCGTAGTCGCAGTCGGCGGTGATGTCGATGATGTGCTGCACCGCCCCGGAGGGCTCCCCCTTCCGCCACAGCTCCTGGCGGGAGCGGCTCCAGAAGCAGGTGCGCTCCTCCTTGATGGAGATGTCCAGGCTCTCCTTGTTCATGTAGGCCAGGGTAAGCACCTGGCCGGTGGTCCCATCCACCACGATGGCGGGGATGAGGCCCTTCTCGTCAAACTTCAGTTGTTCCATGGTCTGCTTGTCCAGCATGGCTTTTCTCCTTCCCAATCGTCAGCGCACGGGGATGCTGTGGTCCCGCAGGGTCTGTTTCAGGTGGGGGATGGCAATCTCCCCAAAGTGGAACACCGAGGCCGCCAGCCCCGCGTCCACCCCAGGCAGGGTCTGGAACGGCGGCCAGGTCCACAGCCCCTTTTTGCCCCGTTGATACGGCGCCCAAAGCCCCCCACGCAGTGTTTGACCATCCAGCCGATGGCCTCCATCCCCGTGTCGTCCCGGCCTCCCCGGGCGAAGACCGGAACTGGCCCTCCACCCGCTTCACGTCGGCGGAGAGGACCACGCACTGGCTGCCGTACCGCAGGGCGGCCTGGCGGATCAGGTCGGGGTTGCGGATGGCCCCGGAGTTCACGCTCACCTTGTCCGCCCCGCACTTGAGGACCCGGTCAAAGTCCTCCAGGGGGCTGATGCCGCCCCCCACGGTGAGGGGGATGAACACCCGGCTGGCGGTCTGGCGGAGGATGTCGGTGAACAGCCCCCGGCCCTCGGCGCTGGCGGTGATGTCGTAAAACACCAGTTCGTCGGCCCCGCTCTTGGTGTAGTACTCCGCCAGTTCGATGGGGGAGTTCACGTCGTGGAGGCCTTCAAAGTTGACCCCCTTCACCACCCGGCCGTCCTTCACGTCCAGGCAGGGGATGATGCGTTTGGTGATCATAGCTCCTCTCCTTTCCCCAGGGCGATGGCCTGGGCCAGGTCGATGGCCCCGGTGTAGTAGGCCTTGCCGATGATGGCCCCGGCCACCCCGGCCGCCTTCAGGGCCCGGATGTCCTCCAGGGAGGACACGCCTCCCGAGGCGATGATGTCCATAGAATACCGCTGGGCCAGGGTGCGGTAGAGGGCCCGGTTGGTCCCCTCCATGGCCCCGTCCCGGGAGATGTCGGTGCAGATCATGGTGCGCACCCCCAGGGCCTGCATCTGGTCAAAGAAGGTCTCCCAGGTGTTCTGGCTGGTCTCCAGCCAACCTTTGATGGCCACCTTGCCGTCCTTCAGGTCGGCCCCCCACGGCGATCTTGTCGCCGTACTGGGCCACCGCCTGGGCGGTGAAGTCCGGGTCGGTGACGGCGGCGGTGCCCAAAATCACCCGGCTGGCCCCGGCCTCCAGGTACCGGCGGACGGTGTCCATGCTGCGGATGCCGCCCCCACCTCCACGAAGAGGCCGGTCTGGGCGGCGATCCGCTCGATGGTGGGCAGGTTGGTGGTCTGGCCGGTCTTGGCCCCCTCCAGGTCCACCAGGTGGAGGTGGGTGGCCCCGGCGGCCTCAAACTGCGCTACGGTGTGCAGGGGGTCGGCGTCGTAGACCGTCATCTGGTTGTAGTCCCCTGGTACAGGCGGACGGCCTGGGCCCCGAAGAGGTCGATGGCAGGCAGAATGACCATCTCACCAACTCCCTTCACCGAAGGTTTTTCAGAATGGCCAGGCCCACGTCCCCGCTCTTTTCCGGGTGGAACTGGCAGCCCATCACGTTGCCCCTGGCCACGGCGGCGGTGAGCTGGGCCCCGTACTCTGTGGTGGCGATCACCGCCGGGGCGCAGTCGGTGGCATAGTAGAGTGGACGAAGTAGACGCAGTCCCCCTCCTCCACCGAGGGCCAGCAGGGGTGGCGCACGCCCCCGGGGGAAGTGGAGGGCGTTCCACCCGATGTGGGGAATCTTATAGTCGGCGGGGATGACCCCCTCCATGGGGACCACCTTCCCCGGGATCAGGCCTAAGCCCTTCCAGGTGCCAAACTCGTGGCTCTCCTCAAAGAGCAGCTGCATCCCCAGGCAGATGCCCATGAGGGGGCTTGCCGGCGGCGGCCTCCTCCTGGATGACCCGGTCCAGCCCGGTCTGGCGGAGCTTGGCCGCCGCGTCGGCGAAGGCCCCCACCCCCGGCAGGAAGAGCTTATCCGCCTGGCGGAGGAGGGCCGGGTCGCCGGTGACCACCGGCTGCTGGCCGATGGCCTCAAGGAACGGCAGAGGGAGAAGAGGTTCCCCACGCCGTAATCAATCACTGCAATCATACGAGACTTCCTTTCGTGGAGGGATGTCGTCGTCCCCTGTGAGGGCCACCGCCTGCTTCAGGCTGCGGCCGGCGGCCTTGAAGACCCCCCTCCAGGATGTGGTGGCTGTTCTCCCCCGCCACCTTCCGCAGGTGGAGGGTGCAGCCGGCTTTCCGGGTAAAGGCCAGCCAAAACTCCTTGGCCAGCTCTGTGTCAAAGGTGCCCACCTTGTCCGTGGGCAGGGCCACGTCCCAGCAGAGCATCCCCCGGCCGGAGAGGTCCACCGCCCCCAGGATGAGGGTCTCATCCATGGGCAGCAGGCTCTGGCCGAAGCGCTCCACCCCCCGCATCTCCCCCAGGGCCTGGGCGAAGGCCTGCCCCAGGCAGATGCCCACGTCCTCCACGGTGTGGTGGTCATCCACCCAGGTGTCCCCGGTGCAGGTGACGGTGAGGTCGAACTTTCCGTGGCGGGCAAAGCCGGTGAGCATATGGTCGAAGAACCCCACCCCGGTGTGGATGTCATACCTCCCGGTGCCGTCCAGGTTCACCGTGAGGGTGATGTCGGTCTCCCCGGTTTTCCGGGTGACTTGGGCTTGGCGCATTCAGGCTCCCTCCTCTTCCAGAATGGTTTGGACCACCGCCAGGAAGGCCTCCATCTCCGCCGGGGTGCCGATGGTCACCCGGTTGTAGGAGGCGATGGCGGGGTCGGAAAAGTGGCGGATCAGGACCCCCTTCTCCTTGCACTTGCGGTACAGGGTCTCCCCCCCGCCACCTTGGGGTGGGTGACGAAGAGGAAGTTGGCCTGGGAGTCCGGCAGGGTGAAGCCCAGGGCCCGGAGGGCCTGGGCGGTGCGTTCCCGGGTGGCCATGATCTCCCGGGCCTTTTCCCGGAAGTAGCCGTCGGAGGCCACCGCCGCCGCCCCCAGCTTCAGGGTGAGGCGGTTGACGTTGTAGGGGTTGGTGGAGTACTTCAGCTTCTCCAGGTCCTCGATAAGCCCCCGGCTGCCCAGGGCGAAGCCCAGCCGGGCCCCGGCCATGGACCGGGACTTGGAATAGGTCATCACCACCAGAAGGTTGTCGTACTTCTGGAGCAGAGGCACAGCGGAGTCCGCCCCGAAGTCCACATAGGCCTCGTCCACCACCACCACATGGTCGGGGTTGGCGGCCACGATGGCCTCCACCTGGTCCAGGGGCAGGGCGATCCCGGTGGGGGCGTTGGGGTTGGGGAAGACGGTGAGTTTCCCCTTCCCCTGCATCCCCGCCACGTCCAGGGTAAAGTCCTCCCGGAGGGGGACGGTCTCATAGGCCACCCCGTGGAGGTTGGCAAACACGGGGTAAAGCTGTAGGTCAGGGCGGGGAACACCGCCCCGTCGGCCCCGAAGGCCATGAAAGCGAAGTTTAAAATATCGTCCGACCCGTTGGAGAGGAAGACCTGCCCGCCTCCACCCCGTAGGCCCGGCCAGCTTGGCCTGCAGGGCGGTGCCCTCCGGGTCGGAGTACAGCCGCAGGTCGGCCAGGTCCTGCTCCGTCAGGGCCGCCAGCACCGCCGGGGCGGGGGGGGTAGGGGGACTCATTGGTGTTGAGTTTGATGTATTGCCGGTCCCGGGGCTGCTCCCCGGGGGTGTACGCCTCCAGCCCGGCGTACTGGGGGTGGAGGAAGCGGCTCATTTCGTCCCCTCCGCCACCTTGGGGTCAAAGCGGATGTCCACGCTGCGGGCGTGGCCGGTGAGGCCCTCCTTCTTGGCGAAGGTGGACACGGAGAACTGGGCCTTCTCCAGAGCGGGCTTGGTGTAGTAGGTGTACTGCATCTTCTTCACAAAGTCATCCACCGACAGGGGGCTGGAGAACCGGGCGGTGCCGCTGGTGGGCAGGGTGTGGTTTGGGCCCGCCATAGTAGTCGCCCAGCGCCTCCGGGCAGTAGCGGCCCAGGAAGACGGACCCGGCGTTGCGGATCCTGTCCAGGTAGCCCAAGGGCTGGTCCACGCAGACCTCCAGGTGCTCACGGGGCGATCTCGTTGGCGATGTCCACCGCGGCGTCCAGGGACTGGGCCACGATGATCTTGCCGTTGCGGTCGATGGAGGCCCGGGCAATCTCCTGCCGCTTGAGCTTGGGCAGCTGCTCCTCAATGGCCCCCTGGACCGCCAGGGCCAGGTCCTCACTGTCGGTGACCAGCACCGCCGAGGCGTTCTTGTCGTGCTCGGCCTGGCTGAGGAGGTCTGCCGCCACGATTTGAGGGTTGCAGGCCCCGTCGGCGATCACCAAGATCTCACTGGGGCCGGCCACCATGTCGATGCCCACCTGGCCAAAGACCTGCTTCTTGGCCTCGGCCACGAACTGGTTGCCGGGGCCCACGATCTTGTCCACCTTGGGCACGCTCTCGGTGCCGTAAGCCAGGGCGGCCACCGCCTGGGCGCCCCCACCCGGAAGACCCGGTCCACCCCGCACACCCGGGCGGCGGCCAGGATGTTGGGGGCGATCTTCCCGTCCTTCCCCGGGGGGTGACCATGCAGATCTCCTTCACCCCCGCCAGCTTGGCGGGGATGGCGTTCATCAAAACGCTGGAGGGATAGGCCGCCGTGCCCCCGGGGACATAGAGGCCCACCCGCTCCAGGGGCAGGACCTTCTGCCCCATGAGGATGCCCGCCTCGTCGTTGACCAAAAAGCTGCTGCGCACCTGGTGCTGGTGGAAGGCGGCGATGCGCTCGGCCGCCCGGTAGAGGATGTCCACCAGGGTGGGGTCGGCGGCCCGGAGGCCCTCCTCCAGGGCCCCGGGGCCCACCTCCACGGTGGAGAGCTCCACCCCGTCAAACTGCTGGGTGTATTTCTTCAAAGCGGCGTCTCCGTTGGCCTTCACGTCGGCCAGGATGACCCGGACGGGCTCCGCCACGGAGTCCACCGGGTCCTCCCGGGCAAAAATCGTGGTGCGGTCGGTCTCCGCTTCCTTCAGGATCCGAATCATTTCTTCTCTGCCTCCTTGGCGGCCACCTGGGCTTTCAGCCCCTGGTAGAGGGTCTGGATGGCCTCGTGCTTGAACTTGAAACTCACCTTGTTGGCGATGAGCCGGGCGCTGATGGGAACGATGGTCTCGATGGGGGTCAGGTCGTTCTCCCGGAGGGTGGTCCCCGTCTCCACGATGTCCACGATGACGTCGGTGAGGTCTAAGATCGGCGCGATCTCAATGGACCCGTGGAGGCGGATGATGTCAATGTCCCGGCTGCGGGCGGCGTAGTAGGTCCGGGTGATGTTGGGAAACTCCGTGGCCACCCGGAGGGTGCGGTCCGGGTCGTCCCGGAAGCCGTTCTTGGCGGCCACGCACATCCGGCACTTGCCCACGTTCAGGTCCAGCAGCTCGTAGATGTCGGGCCGTACTCCAGGAGGATGTCCTTCCCGGCTACCCCCCACGTCGGCGGCCCCCGCTCCACGTACACCGGCACGTCGGAGGGTTTTACCCAGAAGTACCGCACCCCGGCCTCCGGGTTTTCAAAGATCAGCTTCCGCTTGGGGTCCAGCAGCTCCTCACAGGGAAAAAACCTGCCTGGGCGAACATGGCGTACACCCGCTCCCCCCCAGCCGGCCCTTGGGCAGGGCCACGTTGAGAAATTCCTTCATGCCTGCTTCCCTCCTCTCAGGTCCAGGGTCTCCCTTCCCCTGCAGTCCCTCGGCCTTGGCGGCGGGCCAGGGCCCGCTTCCCCTGGCCTGCCAGAGCGGCCAGACGGCGGGTGAGGGCCTGCAGGTCGGTGGTGTCATCGTAGAGCACCAGCACATCTGCGTCATACTGGGGCCGGGCGGGGCCCAGGCGCTCCAGCTCGTTGAGGTAGATGGCAAAGCCCATGGCGCCGCATCGCTTGCCCATTTTCTCTACCATTTTATCATATTGCCCGCCGGAGAGCACCCCCGCCGCCAAATTTTTTAGGAAGCCCCGGAACACCAGGCCGCTGTAGTAGTTCATGTCTCCCTCTACGGAGAAGTCCAGGTAGACCTTATCCCCCAGGCCGTTGGCCTTTAACAGGGTGCAGAGGCTGCTGAGCTCCTCCCAGGCTTCCCGGGTCTTTTCCCCCCTACGCACAGGGGGGCCAGCTCCGCCAGGACGGTGTCCATGGTGCCGTAGGTGGTCACCAGCCGCTCCAGCAGGGCCTGGACGGTGCCGCTGAGGCCCTTCCGCCGGCAGAAGTCCCCCAGGGCCGCCAGGTTCTTGGCCCGGACGGCGGCCATGACCTCAGGGGTAGTCGGCCTCCTCCACCCCGGCAGCCTCCATGAAACCGGACACCAGCCCCACGTGGGACACGTCCAGCACATAGTCCGGGCTGATGGCCGCCAAACTCTCCACCGCCAGGGCGATGACCTCGTAAAGGTGGTAGAGGTCCAGGTCCCCGATGCACTCCAGGCCGGTCTGGAGGATCTCCTGGAAGGCCTCGTCCCCCTTGCCGGAGCGGTAGACCGTCTCGTTGTAGTACACCTTCCGGGGCTGGCCTCCCCCTCCCGGGTGTTCTTGATGATGGAGAGGGTCACGTCCGGCTTCAGGGCCATGAGGACCCCCCGGGCATCGGTGAAGGTGATCATCCGGTCGCTGACCAGGAAGTCCTTGTTGCGGACGTAGAGGTCATACTCCTCAAACTTGCTCATCTTAAAACGGCGGTAGCCGTACTTTCATATAACCCCCGCAGGCGGTACATGGTCTGCTCTTCGCTGCGCAGGATGGTCCAGTCCAGTTCCATGGCGTGGTCCCCTTTCTCTTGGTTATTTAGTATATTATCACACTACTTTGATAAAGTAAAGGGTGGAAGTCCCATTTTCCCCCTCGGGGTCGAAAAAATTTTCCCCTCCGCCGGCAGAACCCCTTTGTGCACTTTGTCCGGCGGGGCAGCCCAGCTGGCTCACGTTCCACTGCCCCCTTCCCCCTGCCCGCCGATGTGGTATCCTAGAGAAAAAACATCGTGGAGGGGGCCGCCGAGCTGCACCCCCTCCGGGAAAAGGAGGTTCCCCATGCGCTATCTTAACCCGTCCGACATCCGCCAGGCCCTCTCCTACGAGGAGATGATGACCGCTGTGGAGGAGGCCTTCCTCCCTCTTTGCCCAGGGCCGGTGCGCTATGGCAGACCGGTCGGCTCTGACCCAGGGGTCCACCACCCTGGCCACCATGCCCTGCTTCGCCGGGGGGTATGCCGCCACCAAGCTCCTCGCCTCCTGCCCGGACAATCCACGCCGGGGGCTCCCTCCCTTTACGGCACCGTCCTGCTCAGCCAGGGGGACACCGGCCAGCCGGTGGCCCTGCTGGGGGGAACACCCTCACCGCCCTGCGCACCGGGGCCATCGGCGGCCTGGCCGCCAAGCACCTGGCCCGGGAGGATGCCGCCACCGCCGGCCTGGTGGGCTGTGGGGTCCAGGGGCTCCATCAGCTGACCTTCCTGTGCCAGGTGCGGCCCATCCGCACCGTCTACCTGTACAACCACGGCAGCAAGGACCTGGGGCCCTTCTGCCGGCAGCTGGAGGCCATGGTGGCCCCCAAGCCGCTTGCCATCGAGATCTGCCCCGACCCGGACACCCTGCTGGCCAAAAGCGACATCGTGGTCACCGCCACCCCCGCCAAGGCCCCCCTCTTCGCCGATGACCCCGCCCCCTTCCGGGGCAAGTGCCTCATCGCCATCGGCTCCTGGCAGCCGGACATGCGGAGATTCCCGAGGCCATCTGGTCGGCCACCCGGGAGGTCTTTCTGGAGCTCCCCTTCGCCTGCCAGGAGAGCGGCGACCTGTGCCAGCCCCTGGCCTCCGGCGCCCTAAAACCGGAGGGCCTGCACTACTTCGGGGACTACCTTCTGGCCAAGCAGGCCGGCGCTGCGCCGCCCCTCCCCCCACACCCGGTATTTCAAATCCGTGGGCATGGCGGTGTTTGACGCCATCGCCGCCCGGAACGTCTACCTGGCCGCCCAGGCAAAGGGTCTGGGGGCAGGTCCTGGCGTGACCTGCCTCACCCACCCGGCGGGCGGGCGCCAAAAATCTCCCCAGGATTTTTTGAAATTTTTGACCTTCCCCATTGACAAACCAGGGGGTTATCCGCTATCCTGTAGGAAGTGAAAATTCAATATCGACACGCGATGAAGGGAATATGCCTTTTCTGTCTCCATCCCAGAGAGCGGCCGTTGGGTGCAAGGCCGTATGGAGCGAGCTGGCGTCTCACCCCGGAGTGTGAGCTATTTGAGTGGGCGTTGTTGGACGCCAATAAGAGTGGTACCGCGGAAGCTGTTTGGCCTTCGTCTCTTCTGGTGGAGACGAAGGCTTTTTCGTCGTCTCCGCCCCTTTCTCCAACAAAACGCCGCATCTGCGGCCATCCCACCACGAAAGGAATGGACCCACGCCATGAAAAACTACAACAAGTACCGCCCGGGATACTACATGCCCCCCGGAACCCTGCCTGGACTGGATGCAGAAGGAGCGCCTCACCCAGCCCCCCCAATGGTGCAGCGTCGACCTGCGGGACGGCAACCAGGCCCCTCATCACCCCCCATGAACCTGGAGGAGAAACTGGAGTTCTACCGCCTGCTGCTGGAGGTGGGCTTTAAGGAGATCGAGGTGGGCTTCCCCGCCGCCTCGGAGACCGAGTACGAGTTTCTGCGCACCATCATCGAGGACCACCTGATCCCTGAGGATGTCTCCATCCAGGTGCTCACCCAGTCCCGCCCCCATATTATTAAAAAAGACCTTCGATGCCATCAAGGGCGCCAAAAACGTGGTGGTCCACCTGTACAACTCCACCTCCTTCGCCCAGCGGCAGCAGGTCTTCCGGATGAGCGAGGACGAGATCGTGGACATCGCCGTGTCCGGGGCCAAGCTCTTTGACGAGTACGCCGCCAAAATGCCGGAGACCAACTTCCGCTTCGAGTACTCCCCCGAGAGCTTCACCGGCACGGAGATGGAGTTCGCCCTGCGGATCTGCAACGCCGTCATCGACGTGTGGAAGCCCCGGCCGGGCGGCAGGTGATCATCAACCTCCCCTCCACCGTGGAGATGTCCATGCCCCATGTCTATGCCCAGCAGATTGAGTACATGAGCAAGCACCTCCATGACCGGGAGAACGTCATCGTCTCCATCCACCCCCACAACGACCGGGGCACCGCCGTGGCCTCCGGGGAACTGGCCCTGCTGGCCGGGGGCCAGCGGATCGAGGGTACCCTCTTCGGCAACGGGGAGCGCACCGGCAACGTGGACATCATCACCATGGCCATGAACCTCTTCACCCACGGGGTGGACCCCCAGCTGGACTTCTCCGACATGCCCAAGATCGTGGAGTGCTATGAGCGCCTGACCGGTATGTCCGTGGGGTACCGCCAGCCCTACTCCGGCCACCTGGTGTTTGCCGCTTTCTCCGGCTCCCACCAGGACGCCATCGCCAAGGGGATGCACTTCCGGGAAGAGCGGGAGGAGAAATACTGGACCGTCCCCTACCCCCCCTGGACCCCCACGACGTCAACCGGGAGTACGAGGCCGACGTCATCCGCATCAACAGCCAGTCCGGCAAGGGGGCATCTCCTACATCCTGGAGCACAACTTCGGCTACGACCTGCCCAAGGAGATGGCCACCGAGGTGGGCTACTTCATCAAGGGCATCTCCGACCACGCCCACAAGGAGCTCACCCCCAGCGAGATCCTGGTGGCCTTCCAGCACGAGTACCAGAACAAGGACGAGCCCATCGCCCTGCAGGACATCTCCTGGCTGCGGGAGGGGGCTCCACCGTGGCCGACGTCACCCTGGCCATCGGCAGCCAGCTCTTCTACCTCAGCGCCCGGGGCAACGGCCCCTGGACGCCGTGAGCAACGTGCTGAAGATCGCCAACCCCGACATCAAGTACCAGTTTGTGGACTACGAGGAGCACGCCTTGGAGACCGACTCTGACTCCCTGGCCTCGGCCTACGTGGTCATCGCCGACGACGAGGGCAACCACTACTGGGGCGTAGGGGTGGACAGCGACATCACCATGGCTTCGGTCTATGCCCTGATCACCGCCGTGAACCGGGAGAACAAGGTCAAGCAGTTTATCCCCATCCACGACTGAACCCCTGCCGGGTTCCACATCCATCGCAACTTCAAAAAGGAGGTTTTTCCTATGGGAATGACAATGACGCAAAAAATCCTCGCTGCCCACGCCGGCCTGCCGGAAGTGAAGGCCGGCCAGCTGATCCGGGCCAAGCTGGACATGGTCCTGGGCAACGACATCACCTCTCCCGTGGCCATCCGGGAGTTTGACAAGGAGGGGTTCACCGGGGTCTTTGACAAGAGCAAGATCTCCCTGGTCATGGACCACTTCACCCCCAACAAGGATATCAAGGCCGCCGAGCAGTGCCTGCAGTGCCGCACCTTTGCCCAGCGGTTTGACATTGACAACTTCTACGACGTGGGCCAGATGGGGGTGGAGCACGCCCTCCTGCCGGAAAAGGGCCTGGTGGCCGCCGGGGAGTGCATCATCGGCGCCGACTCCCACACCTGCACCTACGGGGCCCTGGGGGCCTTCTCCACCGGGGTGGGATCCACCGACATGGCCGCCGGCATGGCCACCGGGGAGACTTGGTTCAAGGTCCCCGAGGCCATCCAGGTTCACCTCACCGGCAAGCTCCAGCCCATGGTCAGCGGCAAGGACGTGATCCTCCACCTCATCGGCCGGATCGGCGTGGACGGAGCCCTGTACCAGAGCCTGGAGTACTGCGGCGACGGCGTGGCCGCCCTGTCCATGGACGACCGGCTGTGCATCGCCAACATGTCCATCGAGGCCGGGGCCAAGAACGGCATCTTCCCCGTGGACGACATCACCCGGGCCTACCTGGACGGCCGGGTGAACCGCCCCCTACACCGCCTACGAGGCCGACCCCGACGCCGAGTACGTCCGCACCGTGGAGATCGACCTGTCCACCATCGGCCCACCGTGGCCTTCCCCCATCTGCCGGAGAACGCCCACCCCATCTCCGAAGTGGGCCAGATCAAGATCGACCAGGTGGTCATCGGCTCCTGCACCAACGGCCGGCTGGAGGACATGGCCGTGGCCGCCCAGATCCTCAAGGGCAAGAAGGTGGCCGACCATGTGCGGTGCATCGTGATGCCCGCCACCCAGCACATCTACAAGGAGTGCATTGAGAAGGGCTACCTCACCACCTTCATTGACGCCGGCTGCGCCGTCTCCACCCCCACCTGCGGCCCCTGCTTGGGGGGACACATGGGGGTCATGGCCAACGGCGAGAAGTGCGTGGCCACCACCAACCGCAACTTCGTGGGCCGCATGGGCGGCATCACCTCGGAGATCTACCTGGCCAGCCCCGCTGTGGCGGCCGCCTCCGCCGTGGCCGGCTACATCGCCGACCCGCGGAACTGACACCTGGGAGGAGGAAGAAACCCATGAACGCAAAAGGATTCGTACACAAATACGGGGACAATGTGGACACCGACGTCATCATCCCCGCCCGCTACCTGAACATCGCCGACAAGAAGGAACTGGCCACCCACTGCATGGAGGACATCGACAAGCACTTCGTGGACGTGGTGAAGGCCGGGGACGTGATGGTGGGCGGCTTCAACTTTGGCTGCGGCTCCTCCCGGGAGCACGCCCCCATGGTGATCAAGGAGTCCGGCATCTCCTGCGTCATCGCCAAGACCTTCGCCCGGATCTTCTACCGCAACGCCATCAACCCTCGGCCATCCTGGAATGCCCTGAGGCCAGCGAGAACATCAAAGCGGGGACGAGGTGTCCATCGACTTTGACACCGGCCTCATCACCAACCTCACCAAGGGCGAGACCTACCAGGCCAACCCCCTTCCCGGCGTTCATCAAGGGAGATCATCAGGCCGGCGGCCTGATGGCCGACATCAAGAAGAGACAGGAGGCATAACCCCATGGAATACAAACTTGCCGTGATCCCCGGGGACGGCATCGGCCCCGACGTGGTGGAGCAGACCCTCCTGGTCCTGGACAAGGTGGGGGAGAAGTTCGGCCACACCTTCCACTACCAAAAGGTCCTGGCCGGCGGCTGCGCCATTGACGCCACCGGCGCCTGCCTGCCCCAGGAGACCATCGACGTGTGCAAGGCCTCCGACGCGGTTCTTCTGGGGGCCGTGGGGGGCTGGAAGTGGGACACCCTCCCCGGTGACCAGCGGCCGGAACGGGCCCCTGCTGGGCCTGCGGAAGGCCCTGGGGCTCTTCGCCAACCTCCGCCCCGCCCTGCTCTTTGAGCAGCTGGCGGACGCCTCCCCTTAAAGCCCGAGATCCTGGCCGGGGGGCTGGACATTGTGGTGGTACGGGAGCTCACCGGCGGCATCTACTTCGGCGAAAAAGGGCTTTAAGGACACCGACCTGGGCCCTGCCGCCTACGACGTGGAGCAGTACGCCGAGGGGAGGAGGTCCGCCGCATCGCCAAGGTGGCCTTCGACATGGCCATGAAGCGCAGGAAGCACGTCACCAGCGTGGACAAGGCCAACGTGCTGGATTCCTCCCGCCTGTGGCGGCGGGTGGTGGCCGAGGTGGCCCCAGGACTACCCCGAGGTCACCCTGGACAACCTCTACGTGGACAACGCCGCCATGCAGCTGGTGCGCAACCCCCGGCAGTTTGACGTCATCGTCACCAGCAACATTTTCGGGGACATCCTCTCCGACGAGGCCAGCCAGATCACCGGCTCCATCGGCATGCCCGCCTCCCTGGCAAAGGGCAACTTTGGCATGTACGAGGCCCGTCCACGGCTCCGCCCGGACATTGCCGGCCAGGACAAGGCCAACCCCATTGCCACCATCCTCTCGGCAGCCATGATGCTCCGGTACACCTTCGGCCTGCTGCAGGGGAGGCCGACGCCGTGGAGAACGCCGTGAAGGCCGTGCTGGACCAGGGCTACCGCACCCCCGACCTCTTCGCTGGGGAGGGTACCCTCATCGGCACCGCCGAGATGGGCCGCCGGATCGCGGAGGCGATTTGAGCCGGTGCACTGCTGTTTATCCGATTCAAAAACACCGCCCGGACGATTCCTCGTCCGGGCGGTGTTTTCACGTTCTCTTTCCTCCATGGGCGCGGCAACCAGGTATCCGATCCAGGCCACCCCCAGCAGCGACGCGCTCACCAGGAACAGGGCCACAAACCCCGCAGCTTGGGTGATGGCCGCCCCCACCAGGGACAGCAAGGTCATGGCAAACAGGACCCTGTGAGCACATCATACATTCTGGCCTTGGCCTGGCGGCTGCGGTCCTCCGTCTGCGCCTGGGCAGCCTCCCCCTGGGAGAGGCTGCCGGTGAGCCCCCCCACACCAAATAGGAGCAGCAGCCCGCCCAGCACCAGCAGTTTCCCGTCAAACCCCGTCACGCCGATGGTCACTAAGGCCACTGCCCCCACCGCCAGTTCCAGCAGCGCGGCCAGGAGGCCCTTCCGGTGAGATGGTTTCATCCCTTTCACCCTTTCTGCAAGAGATTTCTTTCTGTCCCCCATGCTAGCAAATGGAACCGGCGCTGTCAAGGCCGGGCATTTGATGAGTTTCCTTCCATCGTTTTTGGTTAACCTTGGCAAATTCCACGGGAATGTCAGGTTTTTCCTCGGTATGACAGAAAAAACTTGCTTTTTTCGGAATTCCCCCTGTATATTAGCAGAGATATGCAATCCATTTATTCATTTCCAGAAAAAGGAGGTCACTCCATGAAACGCCATACCCTCTTATGCTGCTCCATCCTCCCGGTGTGGGCGCCACGACATGGGTCTATGTGGATGAGACGCCGGGTCCCACACCACCCTCTGGGCTTGGGGCAGCAACCAGGCGAGCCAGCTGGGCACGGAGACCCAGGAGACCAGCACCGACCTGGAGGGCAACCCCATCCCCTACGCCAGCCAGCCCTTGGCCGTGATGGAAGACGTGGTGTCCGCCAGCGCCGGCGCCGACTTCACCGTGGCCCTGAAAACCGACGGCACCCTCTGGACCTGGGGCGGCAACGACGAGGGCCAGCTGGGCACCGGCACCACTGAGGGCTCCGCCACCCCCGTCCAGGTGCTGGACCAGGTCACCGCCGTGGTGGCCGGGGACTACCACGTGGCCGCCCTCCGCACCGACGGCACCCTCTGGACCTGGGGGACAACCTCTACGGCCAGCTGGGAGACGGCACCTACACCAGCCGCCCCACCCCGGCCCAGGTGATGGGGGGGTCACCACCGTGGCCGCCGGGGTGGGGGCCACCGCCGCCATCCGCACCGACAACACCCTGTGGACCTGGGGGATAAACCAACTGGGGGGCCAACCTGGGGGACGGCCCACCCCCAGGATCCTCACCGACGTCTCCGCCGAACCCACCCCCGCAGCAGATCCGCACCGACGGCACCCTCTGGATGTGGGGGAGCAACATCGACGGCCAGCTGGGCACCGGCCGAGGCCACTGAGGTGCTGCAAACCCAGCCCGTCCAGGTCCCCTTGAACGGTGCCGTGCTGGCCGTGGCCGGGAACCGGCCACACCGTGGCCATCCTGGAAGACGGCACCCTGTGGGTCTGGGGCCGGAACGACCAGGGGCAGCTGGGGCTGGACCCGGACACCGCCGCCCTGGTTCCCCAGCCCACCCAGGTGACCGAGGCCACCGGCGCGGTGGACGTGGCCGCCGGGACCTATCAGACTGCCTGCCTCCTCTCAGACGGCACCCTGCTCACCTGGGGGCGCAGCGCCTGCTGGGCAGCGGCTCCGTGGAGGCCTGGGCCGAAACCGCCACAGAGGACACCACCGCCCAGGTCACCCCTGTCCCAGGAGGCCGGCTGGGCGCCCTGGGCCGTGCTGGCCGGGTCCGTGGTCTGTCTGCTGGCCGCCGGCCTGGTCACCCGCCCCCGCCGGGATTGAGTTTCGCTTCTTTCCAAAGTTTCGGGTTTCTCTTTACTTTTGCATCAAAAGGGAGTATACTTTGCTTGCACAATCCTGCAAATCAATGGGAGGTCTCTGCCATGGAACTCTTTCGCCCTGCCGGTCTGCTCCAGGCCGACCCCGACAGCCGGGACTGGACCCGGGACCACGGCTATGCCCAGGTCAGCTCCTTTCCCTTTCCCCCCGCTGTACTTAGGGGACGACCTGGCCCAGTTGGCCAAGGAGGACCCAGACCTGGCCCCCTTCCTCCACCAGTGCCTGCTCCAGTTTGTCAACCATGAGTACGGCCACCTGTCCTCCCTGGACTTGGTGGAAAACTTCCTCAACCGGGACGTCCACCAGAAATCCACCTGGATGCGGGGCAACTACCCCAGCCCCCGTTGGGAGAGATTCGCCTGGAGATCTTCTATGACATGGGCCTGTTTCACCGGGAGGACACCGCCCCCCGCGCCTTGGCCCTGGAACAAAGCAGAAAGGAAAAAGCAACCCGCCCGGAAGAGAACCCATGAAAGATCGTCTGCTCCAACTCCTCTTAAAGGCCACACCGTACAGGACGCCATCGCGTTTTGGGAACTGTTCCGCCGGGGCCGGTTCCACGCCTTGCTCCTGGAACCCACCGCCAATACGGTGACCCAGCTCTTTCGGTACGTGATCACCGGCGTCTCCTCCTTCCTGGTGGATTTCCTCTTCCTCTTCTTTCTGGAGGCGGCGGGGATGCACTATCTGCCCGCGGCGGCCTGTTCCTTTACCGCCGGCACGGTCTGCAACTTCCTGCTCACCAAGTTCTTCGCCTTCAAGTCGATCAACGCCACGGTGGGGCCGGCGGTGGAGGTGCTGGTGTTCTGCGCCATCTCTGTGGTGGGGCTGCTGCTGACGGAACTGCTGATGTTCCTCTTCACCAGCCACCTGCACGTTTACTTCATGGTCTCTAAGCTGATCAGCAGCATCCTGGTGTTTTTCTGGAACTTCCTGGCCCGGAAATTCATCCTCTATCCCGGAAAGATCCATGAAAAAGTGTAATTCCCCCCGACAAAACCGCCCACCTGCGCAGGCAGGTGGGCGGTTTCGTAAAGCGTATCAGTCCCAGTCCAGCTCCCCCCCGGTCCAGGATGGCCTGGCCGGTGGCGGCGTTCACCAGGCGGAAGGCCCCCTGGCCGGGGGCCGGTCTGCCACAGGTGGAGTTCCACCGGGGTGTCGGGTAGAGGACGGTTTTCATCGCCCCGTACATCCGCCGCAGCCTCTCCGGCTGGCCGGGAAACACTGGCCGATGGCCAGCCGGCAGGCATAGCCAAAGGCGCACAGGTCGTGGACGAAGGGGCCCTGGAGGCCCGGCTCTCCGCCACGGCCCGGTCCACGTGGACCAGGTTGGTGTCCCCGGTGAGGCGGTAGAGCAGGTGCTGGGCCGCCCCGATGTGGTCCCGCGCCACAAAGTCCGGCGCCCGGTCGGGGATGCGGCTGGCCCGCCGGTCCATGGGCTGGCCGTCGTAGCCCCCAAGGTGGGGGAAAGGGTGGTGCACCGGTTGGTGCACTGGCAGCACGCCCCCTCATCAAAGACCTCCACCTGGGACCGAACCGCCATGCCCCGGCCCTCCCCTCGGTCAAAGAGGTCGGTGAGCACATCCCGGTAGACGAAGGACCCCTTCCCCGCCGGGATGGGGCGGTGGTACAGAAATTCGTAGTCCAGGTTCACATAGGACTGCGCCGGCTGGAGCAGCTCCTCCACCAGCACCGGGACCGCCCGGGGCCGGGGAGAAACTGCGGGGGTGACGTTCACCGCCCCCAGTAGGGCAGCACCCCGAAGGTGGGGATGACCTGCATGTCTTTCTCATAGGTGTACTGGGGCTCCGTGGCCCCCACGGCCAGGGCGTACAGGGCACAGTCCCGCCAGGTGTAGGCCATGGTCCGCCACTCGGTGGCCAGACCCTGCAGTTGCATCTCTCTCTCCGTCATGGTTGGTTCCCTCTCTCCTCTAAAAATGTCCGCATGGCTGTAAGGCGCTTTTCCGCCACCAGCCGGCCCAGGTCGTACACCGCCTGGATCCGCGCCCGGTTGTGGTCCACCCGCTTGATGTCCAGGGGGCCTCCGGGCGGATGACAAACACCTCGCCCCGGCGCTCCTTCTCCCGGATGGCTGCCGTGGTCTCGTTGTACACGTCCTGCCGCCGGGCCAGGAGGTGTCCAGCAGGGCAGGGTAGTCCCGATACACCTTCCGCATCGGGGAAGGGCCTTGTTCTTGGTCTTGACATAACCCATGGGCTGGGTGAGGATCACCACGTTCCGGTCGTACCCCTGCCCCTCCAGGTAGGCCAGGGGGATGGAGTCGGCGATCCCCCGTCCAGCAGGTCGTAGCCCCCTACGGACACGATGCGGGCGGCCAGGGGCATGGAGGCCGAGGCCCGGAACCAGTCCAGATCCTCCTCGCCCCCCTCCAGGCAGTTGTGGTACACCGGCTGGCCGGTGTGCACGTCGGTGCCCACCACGAAGAAGTCCATGGGGTTTTCCCGGTAGGCCTGCTTGTCAAAGGGGTCCAGGCGGTCGGGAATCTCCCGATAGCAGAAGTCCGCCCCGAAGAGGTCCCCGGTGGTCACCAGGGAGCGGAAGCTGCTGTACCGGGGATCCTTGCAGAACCGGAGGTTATACCGCAGCACCCGCCCCGGCTGGTTGGATTTATAGTTGCACCCAAACACCGCCCCGGCGGACACCCCAATGGCCCCGTCAAAGACGATCCCCGCTTCCATCATCCTATCGATGACGCCGGCGGTAAACAGGCCCCGCATGGCGCCTCCTTCCATGACCAAACCACGTTTCACGGGCATCTTCCTTTCTTTGCGCAAGTCTGTTCCTTATCCTATCACCATCGGGGATTTGTAAAGGCGGCCCCTTCAGCATCCTTGTGCAGATGGGCATAATTTTCTAAACTTTGTGAAAAAATTTTTATAAAACGCACAAATCCTTGTGGACTTTTTCCACGTTCCCTGCTATAATAGGGAACAGGAAGAGTACGTCCGGAACCCATCCCCCTCCAGACGGCTCCCCTGGAGGAACCTTTCGCCGGACAGATCCCATCCACCCCTTTCGTTTGACCCTTGGAAAGGAGGTCAAATCATGTTGTACTTTTTGGATTTTAACGGTGATCCTCTTCGCTTTGCCCGTGCTGCTGGCTGTGCTGACGTGGAACCAGTCCCAGGCAGAGGCCAGGGCCTGCGTGGTCCGGTGGCAAGTCATTGCCTCCATTGTCTACTTCCTGGCCACCAGCCCCATGAATCTGACCACCGACACCATCTTCGTGATCCTTCTTCTGGGCGCCCTCATCGCCGCCACCGCGCTTCTGGTGCGGCATTACAGCAGCCACGGCTATCGGCCCTTCTAAGGCCTCCCCATTCCTTTCCCCTTTTTGTCGAAAACCAGCCCCCAGCCTACTTGTTGCTGGGGGCTGGTTTTATGATTTGAGGGTAAACTGCCGCTTGTCATAGTCGATGAGCCCCTCGGCCTTCATGTGGGCCAGCTCCCGGGTCATGGCGGAGCGGTCGGCGCAGAGGTACTCCGCCAAGGCAGTGCGGCTCATGGGGACGGTGAAGGTCCGGCTGCCGGCGGCCTCCCTGCCTGGCGGGCCAGATAGGTGAGGAGCTTCTCCCGAATGGTGGTGCGGGAGGTGACCTCCAGCTTTTCCACCAGGGCCACGTTCTTCTCCGCGATGAGTTCCACCATGTTCTCGATCATCCGGTGGTGGAACCGGCACACCAGTTTGCAGGCGTGGAGGATCCGCCCATAGTCCAGCAGCAGCACCCGGCTGGCGGTGCGGGCCTGGTAGGCGATGGTGCGGTTCTTGGCCTTGATGCAGGTGTAACTCTCCCCAAAAATGCTGCCCACCGGCAGGACGGACAGGAGGGACTTTTTGCCGAAGGAGTCCTCGCTGATCATCTCCACCTCCCCTCCAGGACCACCCCCATGAGGGGATGCTCCCCGGGGCTGCTCATGATGAAGCCCCCCCGGCGGGCCGCCACCTCCCGGGCGCTGAGACAGCCCAGCATGGCCTTCAAATCCTCGGGGGTGATGTTGCGGAACAAGGGGCTGCGCTGCAGTTCTTCCAGATTCATTGTGAGGCACCTCCTGTCACAGGGTGGATGTTTGATTCCAGTGTAAATTATTTTCTCCTGTGATGCAACTGCAACAGGTAATTTTTTGCGGTCTGCTATGGTTACAGATAGAATACGATGAAGGAGGACCCCCCTATGGTACACAACATGTATAAATCCAAGCGCCAACTCTCCGATGCCGATACCCTGGAACTGCTCAAGAAAGGCGACCACGGCACCCTGGCCGTCCAGGGGGACGACGGATACCCCTATGCCACCCCGGTCAACTACATCCTGGTGGGGGACAAGCTCTACCTCCACTCCGCCCCCTACGGGTACAAGATCGAGTGTCTCCAGCGGGATCCCAAGTGCTGCTTCACCGCCATCCTCAGCACGGAGATCATCCCCAGCAAGATCACCGCGTCCTTTGAAAGCGTCATCCTCACCGGCCAGGCCGTCTTCGTGGAGGACCCGGCAGAAAAGCGCACCGTGATGGAGAATTTCGTCACCCAGAAGCACCCCGGCTACGAGGAACTGGGCTTTCGAATGATCGAAAAGCAGCTGGACAAAACCGCTGTCATCCGCATTGACCCCATCTCCATGACCGGCAAGGCCTACCTGGGCTGAGCCCGCCAAACCAAAAAAAGCGAGCTGCAGATGCAGCTCGCTGTTTGCGGTTAGAGTTGTAAAAGCGCCCGGGCCACCTGGAAGTAGATGAGCAGGGTGACCACGTCCACCACGGTGGAAATGAAGGGGCTGGCCATCACCGCCGGGTCCAAGTGGATCCGCTGGGCCAGCAGGGGCAGCAGGCAGCCCACCACCTTGGCGCACAGGACGGTAAAGACCATAGTCACACAGATGACCGCAGCCACCATCACCGTGACCCCTTCGTTGTGCAGGAGCATCCGATCCACCACCAGGAGCTTGACAAAGTTACAGGCTGCCAGGGTAGCGCCGCACAGCACCGCCACCCGGACCTCCTTCCAAACCACCCGTAAGGTGTCGGAAAACTCCACCTCCCCCAGCGACAGGGCGCGGATCACCGCCGTGGAGGCCTGGGTGCCGCTGTTGCCGCCGGTGCCTGTCAGCATGGGAATGAAGGCGGTGAGGGCCGCACAGGCAGCCAAAGCATTCTCATAACTGGTGAGCACCATGCTGGTCAAGGTGGCGGAGAGCATCAGGATCAGCAGCCAGGGGAAACCGGGATTTCCAGGTTTCCAAAACCCCCGATGCGCAGATAGGGCTTGTCAGAGGGGGCCATGGCGGCCATCTTCTCGATATCCTCGGTGACCTCTTCCTGCAGGACGTCCATGGCGTCGTCCACGGTGACGATGCCCACCAGGCGGTTCTCCTGGTCCACCACCGGCAGGGCGCTGAAGTCATACTTGGTGAACATCTGCGCCACGCTCTCCTGGTCGTCCAGGGTGTTGGCGGAGATCACATGGGTATCCATGATGTCCTGGACCACGTCGTCGTCATCCGCCAGCATCAGGGTACGCAGGAGATCATCCCGATGAGCTTCCGGTTGTTGTCGGTGACGTAACAGGTGTAGATGGTCTCCTTGTCCACCCCCACCCGGCGGATGCGCTTGATGGCCTCCTCAGCGGTCATGTTGGGCCGGAGGCTCACATACTCCGTGGTCATGATGCTGCCGGCGCAGTCGTCGGGGTATTTCAGGATTTCGTTGATGCTCTTGCGGATCGTCCGGGTCCGCGTGGCGCAGGATGCGCTTGACCACGTTGGCGGGCATCTCCTCCACGATGTCCACCGCGTCGTCCACGTAGAGTTCGTCGACGACTTCTTTCAATTCATTGTCGGAAAAGCCCTGGATGAGCAGTTCCTGGGCCTCCGGGGCCATCTCCACAAACGTCTCTGCCGCCAGTTCCTTGGGCAGCAGCCGGAAGAGCAAGGGAGCTTATCCTGGGGCATGTCTTCAAAGACAGCGGCCACGTCCACCGCGTTCATGGTGACCAGGATGTCCCGGAGGGTGGTATATTTTTTGCCCTCCACCAGGGCGGCCAGGGTATCCCCCCAGCGTCACGATCGTTCTTTCTGCCATTGGCATCTCCTCCCAGCTTTTTTTCGTTTCAAGACGCGCAGCGTCCAGTTTCTGAGCAGGAAGTAAGACACGCCGGCTGGGCCAATCATTCCCTTATGGAGAGCCAACGGACGCCCCCGGTCCCGGTTCGTCCATCAGCCCGCAACATCGGCCTGCCAAAGTGCCGTTACTACCGCCAGCGTCCATTGTTTTTCACCTCACTTTGATTTCAGATCACAACAAGAAAGACTTCCTTTGGAAATCCATTCTTTATTATATGGGCCCAGAAAAAGTTTGTCAACCAGAATCCTTGCCCCTGAAAGCGCCCCTTTCCTTCAGCGGGTTTCACCAAGGCCGGCAGGCGCCGGCCCCTCCCGCCCACCACTTTTTGCAACTCCCTCTTGACAGAAAAGTTAGCTTATGCTAATCTTTAGATGGTTACGAGTTAGCGAAAGCTAATTCACGAGATCGAAAGGAGTGTCCCACATGAAAAAAGCAACCATTCTCTTTGGCAGCACCACCGGCAACACCGAAATCGTCGCCGACAAAATTGCCGAAAACATGCCCGACTATACCGTCCAGGTCATCTATGTCACCGACGCCAAGGACGACGCCGCCGTGCAGGAAGCCGACCTGGTGATCTACGGCTGCTCCACCATGGGGCTGGGAGAGCTGCAGGAGGATTTTCTCCCCTACTACAAGGATCGGATGACCCCCGCCCTGCTCAAGGGGAAGAACGTCGCCGTCTTCGGCCTGGGCGACAAGGAGAACTATGAGGATTACTTCTGCTGGTCGGCAGACCTGCTGGCCAAGAAGGTGAAGGAGTGCGGCGCCAACCTGGTCTGCGACCCCCTGAAGGTGGACGGCGAACCCGATGACAACGAGGCCGCTGTGGTGGCCTGGGCCAAGGCGCTGTAATTCCCCCCACCTGCCGCTGAGCAAACCACACGGGTTTCAACCCAGACCTCTTTTCCAAACGAATCCCACCCTACCGTTTGCGCGGGCCTGCCCTATGCCGTTGGCATCTGGCAGGCCCGCGCAAACGCTGGTATCAAAAGGGCTGGTCCTGGCCCTGCCTTTCCCGTCTTTTGGGGAAAAACGGTACGTCTTTGAAAAATTTTTTGGCTTTTTCTCAAAACCCCTTTGAAATTCTAAAATTTTTTGGTATACTAACTGTAATAAGTGGCTTGACAGCGCATCGTTCCGCTTGTTGGGCCTCTTTTTATCGAACTCCCGTCCCTGGAGGGGCGATACATTTCTTTTGGAAGGAGGACCCAATCATGGCAGAACCATACCGAAAGGGCGAATATGTCCGCTACTCCTGCAACGGAGTCTGTCTGGTGGACGACATTCGCATGGACACCCTGGGCAAAGAAGCGCCCAAAGAGTTTTACATCCTGAAACCTGTCAGCAACCCGGCCTCCACCATCTTTGTCCCCACCGCCAGCGAGGCGCTGGTAGACAGAATGGCCCGCCTGTCCAACCAGGAAGAGTTGGACCAACTGATCCTATCCACCCGCGACAAAGAGATCCCTTGGATCGAGGACCGAAAGGTCCGTCTGGCCAGCTTTCAGGCCATCATCAAAACGTGCGATCTGCGGGACCTCATCTGTCTGGCCGTCTGCCTCTACCAACGCCAACGGACTCTCTCCGCCGTCGGCAAGAAGCTCGGCTCCTCCGATGAAACCATCCTCCACCGCACGGAGGCCCTCATTGAAAACCAGGTCTCCTTCGTGCTCCAGGTGAGCACGGACCAGGTGAGTGGATACATCCGGGAGAAACTGACCCCCCTGACCCGCAACCTGACCTGCCGCACACAGGTCTTCCCAACAAACAGCCGCCCTGGCGCTTCTGCGCCGGGGCGGCTGTTTGTTTTTCTATCTTGCTTACTGCATCAGGCCGCACACCAGCTCGGCGTACCGGGCGGGGGTCGGGCAGGGGGAAGTCGGCGATGATGAGGGCCTGGTTGTAGAGGATCTCCACATAGGCCGCGGCCTTCTCCTTGTCGCCCGCCTGGAAGGCGTTGCACAGGGCCTGGAAGGCGGAGGAGTCGGGGTTGATCTCCAGCACCTTCTGGGCCTGCATGGGGAAGTCCCGGCGCATCTTGCGGAAGTACTTCTCCATCTCCAGGGAGACAGGGCCCTCAGTGGTAAGGCAGACCGAACCGCTCTGGAGGATCTTGGACAGGCGCACCTTGGCCACCTGGTCCTTCAGGGTCTCCTGGGCGAAGTCCAGCACGTCCTTGTGGTCCTTCTCCGCCTGCTCCAGGGCGGCCTTCTCCTCGTCGGTCTCGGGGAGGGCGTTCTCGTCGGCCACGGAGACGAAGGGCTTGCCCCCGGCGTTCTCCAGCATCTGCAGGACGATCTCGTCCTCGTCCACGGTGAGGTAGAGGACCTCGTAACCCGCCTTCAGCACCCGCTCGGCCTGGGGCATCTTGGCGGCGTGCTCTACGGAGTCGGCGCAGACGTAGTAGATCTTCTCCTGGGACTCGGGCATCCGGTCCACATACCCTGGAGGGATGTGAGCTTGTCCTCCTTGGAGGACCAGAAGAGCATCAGATCCCGGAGGGTGTCCCGGTTGTTGCCATAGGCGTTCATGAGGGCGTACTTAAACTGCATCCCGAAGGCCGCCCAGAACTGCTCGTACTTCTCCCGGTCGTCCTTCATAAGCTTGACCAGCTCGCTCTTGACCTTTTTTCTCGATGTTGTTGGCGATGACCTCAGCTGCCGGTTATGCTGGAGCATCTCCCGGGAGATGTTCAGGGGGAGACATCGGGGGGTGTCCACGATGCCCTGGACGAAGCTGAAGTGGTCGGGCAGCAGGTCGGGGCACTTCTCCATGATCATCACCCCGGAGGAGTAGAGCTGCAGGCCCTTCTTATAGTCGGTGGTGAAATAGTTCATGGGCACCTGGCCGGGGATGTACAGCAGGGCCTTATACTCCACGTTGCCCTCGGCGGCGATGTGGATGGACAGGAGGGGATCCTGCCAGTCGCCGAACTTGCCCTTATAGAAGTCGTTGTACTCCTCCTGGGTGACCTTGCTCTTGGGGCGCTGCCAGATGGGGACCATGGAGTTGATGGTCTCCCACTCCTTCACCTGCTCGTACTCGGGCTTGTAATCCTCCCCGGCGTCCTCGGGCTTGGGCTTCTGGCGGCTGTGCTCCATCTCCATGCGGATGGGGTAGCGGATGTAGTCGGAGTACTTTTGATGAGGTTAGACAGGGCATGGGGGTGAGGTAGTCGTCATAGTTCTCCTCCTCCCCGTTGGCCTTGATGGACATGATGACGTCGGTGCCCACGGTCTCCTTCTCCCAGGGCTCGATGGTGTACCCGTCCACCCCTTCAGACTCCCACTTCCAGGCGGTGTCGGAGCCGTAGGCCCTGGAGGTGACGGTGACGTGGTCGGCCACCATGAAGGCGGAGTAGAAGCCCACGCCGAACTGGCCGATGATGTCCAGCTCGGCGTCGTCGGCGTCCTCGGTCTCCTGCTTGAACTGGAGGGAGCCGCTGCGGGCGATGACGCCCAGGTTGTTCTCCAGCTCCTCCTTGGTCATGCCGATGCCGTTGTCGCTGACGGTGAGGGTGCGCGCCTGCTTGTCGGGGACCACCACGATCTTGAAATCGTCCCGGTTCAGGCCCACCTTGTCGTCGGTGAGGGCCCGGTAGGCCAGCTTGTCGATGGCGTCGCTGGCGTTGGAGATCAGCTCCCGCAGGAAGATCTCCTTGTGGGTGTAGATGGAGTTGATCATCAGATCCATCAGCCGCTGGGACTCGGCTTTGAACTGCTTCTTTTCCATGGTATGAAAACGCCTCCTGTATCCAATAGGGTTAGCACTCTAACCCTTTAAGTGCTAACCCTATTATGCTACGCCCGCACAAAAATGCAAGTCCTTTTGCAAATTTTATCACTTTCCATAGGTTGGTGCTAATTTCCCCCGGGGTTTTTGCCACAGTTTGCGGGGTTAGGTCTCGCTCTCCCCAGCAGCTGTGACGGTCACCGGTTCCACCGCCGGGACTTTCTCCACCGGCAGGGTGCGCTCCGGCTCCGCAAGGACCCAAAACTGGGTGACCTCTGTGGAATCGGCGGGCAGGTCGGGGTTGGGCTGGAGGGTGTAGAGGTGGTAGTTCTCCCCCTGGCGGAGGAGGGCGTACCCAGAGGTCCCTCCCCTCGTCCCGGTAGAGTGCCGGCTGGTCCCCCTCCGCCATGCCGGTCTGGAGGGTCCACAGCAGGCCCAGGATCTCCTCCTGGGAGAAGACCTCCATCCGCTCTCTGCCCGGTAGTTGACATAGGTGTAGTCCTCAGGATCAAAGCCGAAGGAGAAGAACACCCGGTCCCAGGCCGCCCGTTCCGTGGCCTGGGCATCCCAGTTTTCCGGCACCGCCGTCCCCTGGCCCAGGGGGACCACATACCCCGCCACCTCCACCGCCGAGACGGTGGTCAGGTCCAGGGGCGTGCGGAAGGTGGTGCCCCAGTTCCCGCCTCCGCCGGAGGCGCTGCCGGCCCTGCCGGGCCATGCCCTGGCTGTCCAGAAGGTAACCGGAGGGGAGGGCCGTCCCTCCGATCTCCTCCATCTTCGGCTGGGCCCCTTGGGTGAAGGTATAGGACAGGGAGAAGGGGGTGAGGGTCACGGACCCCACCGTCTCCCCCCTGCCGGGGTTTGGATCTCGCCTTCCAGGATGGTCCCCCTGGTTGGTGGGGGTCCAGGTGGCCTCCGCCACCTCCTGGGTCAGGGAGGTGGCATCGCTGACAAAGTCCCCCACGGACAGGCGCAGGTCCCCTGCCGGCCAGGGGATGCCCCGGGAGAAGTAGGAGAGGTAGGTGATGGTCTGCCTCTCCTTGTCCAGGAAGGCGGTTTGGACGCTGCCGCTGTGGGCGGTGCGCTCCTCCACCCCCTGGAGGGTGACGGTCTGGGGGGCCGAACCAGCCCTCCTCCCCCGTCGGGGGAGAATCACGGTGCCCGCCAGGGTCACGTCGTAGAGGACGTAGAGCTCCCGGTCATTGCCCAGGGTCTGGCGGACGTGGAGGGTGAGGTCGGTGCCCCGGTCGGTGACGTCCACGTCCTGGATGCCGGGGGCCAGGGTGGCTGCCATGGTCTCGTCAATCTGGAGCTGCTGGGCCATGGTCGGGTCCAGCTGGGCCTCCCCTGGGCCGAACAGCCGGCGGCCAGGGCAAGGAGGAGCAGAAGGCTGAGGGAGAGCAGGATGGGTTTGGTCCCTCCTTTCTCGGGCGGGGAAGGGGTGGGATGCGGCAAAAACTACGTTGGTTCCGCAGCCCCCCTACGGGTTGGGCGCTTCGTGGATCGTCTTGGAAACGCAGGGAAAAACAGCCATCAAATCGCAAAGAGATAGCGGAAAACGGGGATCAGCAAAGCAATCTGGTACCCGCCAAAGGCCAGGAAGCGATGCCCACAATGCGGAACGCCGCCGCCAGGCCCCGCCGCCCTTTCTGCTTGGCAAGGTACCCGGCCCCCGAAGCAGCAAAATGCCGGCCAAAACCTGTAACAGCACACCAAGGATCGAAATCCCCAACGCACCCAAGGTGAGGGTCGTGCTCGTCGCAACGGGACCGTTGACCAAAATTCCATCTTCGTAAACCATCGTCGCCCTCCTGATTGAGAATCCTTTCCTTTTTGGGTCTCTTTCCGCGGTCTTTCCTCGGCAGGGCAGGGGCGGATGCGGCAAAGCCACAAGGACAACCGCCCCTTCCCCGGTTCAGTTTCATTATGCCGGACGGCGGGGCGGTTGTCAAGGAAAATGGGCGGGGTGCGGAGGGGGGGGGGGAAAAGGGGCCCGCACCGAATTCGGTGCGGGCCCCTGGTGGGTCCTTAGTACGCCAGACAAAGCATCCCTCAGCCCAAATTCTCCGGCAGGGCACTGTCCAGTACCGCCTGCATCTGCTGGTCAGTCAGGGGTCCCTCCTGGAACCAGGCGTCGTAGACCCGGTCCCCCCTCTGCGAAGAGGTAGTGGGTCTCCCCGCCCTGGTCGGTGACGATGCTGTCCTCCAGGTCGGCCACGGTGCTGTTGGAGGCTATATGGTCAGGCTTCGCTCCCGGGCCCAAGCGATGGGCCACATGGCCTGAGAAGCTCCTCCACCGGTTCCCGGTCCACCGATGTGGCGTTCGTGTCAAAATAGGCGGCAAAGTTCACCTGGTCTACTTCCCCAGCTTCCGCCAGTTAAGAATATCCGCTGATATCTCCGATGACCACAGGCACATCGTCGATTTTCTGGAAGAAATACAGTTCACCCTCTACGATCAAGGAAAACCCCTTGCCGTCATAGAAGAGTTCCTGGTCGGGGAGGATCCCTGCGTTGTAGGGATCCTGGCAGGAGATCCTGTAAGCCCCCTCCCCTGGTGGGAGACCCGCCCGAGAATAAAACGATCATTTTTTTGGTCCGCATAGTAAAACGCCTGTGACACATCCACAGAAAAAAGCGTTTGCGCATCAGCTGCGCCAGCGATATACGACCCACAAAGGGTTCCCGGCGCTGGAGGGGACAGTACAACTAGATAGAACAACGAGCAAATTCCATAAAATAAATATAGCGCATAAAATGCTATGATTTTTTATGCTTTGCCATTATCATACAACTCTAACTTCGAAGTAAGTCCGAGTGGGTGTCACAACGGTATCATAACCGGTGAGCCTCCATGTAGAGGTTCCTATCAGGCGTTCATAGTTGGCATATCTCTTGCAAGAGGTCTTTATAAATAAAAAGCTTGCAAGGTTTATTTACAGGTGCACTGATAAAGTAACCGGATGTGCCACCTGTAGATCCGACAGAGATATTTGCAGAAACAATTCCCCAACTCAAAGACAAGTTAAGACTTACAGAGTTCCCAAAACCTCCGTCGACCCAAAAGAAGCCACCAGGAGAAGAAAATACTGTGCCGTTAGCCGGTTGTCCTTTAGCATAACCAATAGGTTTCTTGATATATGTTTCTGTACCAACCAGTTCACGCTTCCCCTCGACATCATCATGTGCTCTTGGGCTTGTTGTTGTAGGATTATATTCAGTTTCGACCGCAGAAGCGGATACTGACATAACCATAGAGAAAGTCAAAAGTAACGCTAGCATCATTAACATAAATTTTCTTTTCATAGAAAACTCCTTTCTCTAATATCTACCAATTCACACTTATTGATTTCAACTTTTCGACCTAGATATGGTTCCATAAGCCACATTGGACTCCCCTCCTCCCCGGTGAGATATCGCCCCCCTTTTGAAAGAGCAAGCTTCACCATGAATAACAAGTTTATTATAACGGGGTTTCAGAAACCCGAACTCGAACTGTTCCACTTAACACATTGTTACTAGTACTAAATACAACCTTATGTTTACCATAAGATGCATCGTTTACCACATAAGACTTATTGCTCTTTGAACCCACCGTAAACGAATGCGTAGGTTCAAATGTACTCGTAATGGTTACGGTCATGGTCCGATTGGTTGTATTATCCACCCAAATTCGGTAGGAATGATATCCCCCCCGGCTGTATCCAAAAATGTGCCTGCTGCGGTAATTTTTTGCGTCAAGATATACATAATCAGACATTGGTTGTACATCTAGTGCCCACGTTCTATTTCCCAACGAAGCTATGTCTTCTGTCTGGTTCACATTTGCTGCTCCTACCACGCACGCCGATCCCAATGTACATATCGCTAGAGCAAACCCCGCAATTTTTTTCCATGCCTTCCCCATCGTTTCCAACTCCCTCATTTTTACTATTTCTCTAAATTTGTTGTTTTTCTCTTTCATTATTTATTCTATTTGCATACTATCACACCTCTCTTTTCTTGTCAAGGAAAATTTTTATTCTTTGAAAAAATATTGCGCTTTCCGCTTGCCCATGGTATAGTAGACACATCAAGAGAATCATGATAAAATAAAGTAGGTTATATTTTTGAATCCAAAGGACACTGACCCCAAGTCCCGCCCCACCAGCGGCCTGGAGGAAAACTTAAAAAAGCCCTCACAGAACTGCTCATCCTCTTCCTCTTCGGAGAGGGGAGCACTACATCGGGGAACTCTCCCCCTGTTGGAGGCCCGCAGCCACGGTACCTTGAGTATCGTCTTTCCTTATGCCGCCATTTACCGAATCACTGCCGCCGGATACCTGAAGGAAAGCGAAAAAAGACCGCCCCCGACGGGCGGCTGCGGCAGTACTACGCCATCACCCCGGCAGGTAGGGCCCCATCTGCAGGAGATGCTGGCCACCTACCACCAGTTTTCAGGGGGTCAATGACATCCTTGCGGGAAGGAGGACCCATGAGCAACCCTGATCTTCACCGGTATGAAAAAGAACTGGTTCGCCATGTCTCCGGCTTTCACCGCCGTAAAGGCTCTGTTGGCCAGTTTTCGCCAGTCTCTCATTCCCTTTTTTTAGAGGAGAACCCTTCTCCCACCTATGAAGATCTTTTTGTCCGCTTTTGGGCCTCCAGAGCAAATGGTCCAGAATATAACGCAGTCTACATCACTTCCAGATGCACCAACCAAGAAAGGACGAATTGCCCTTATTCTGATCGGTTGCTTCGTCGTTCTAGTTATTTGCCTGAGCGTTTTTTCATAATAACACACCAAAACAGGCAGCGTCCTCACTCTCCCTGTTACATATCCTGCCGAAACAGGATTTCCTGGTCGTTTTTGTACTAGAGGATCCTTTACCCATAATGATTCCCATTGGATGCAGTATCGGGATCAAAATGCCTATCTCGTAGAAGAGATAAGACCGTTCCATTCCTTCGAGGTTCCCCCGGGGGAAACGGTAACCTTCTCCGTCCCTGACGCCTGCCCTGGTGAGCACATCATTTCCTTCTCCACTCCCCGATGGCTCTCTCTCCGGCACCGTCCGGGTGTTTGCTTCCGGGAGGCCATCGTCTGACCCCAAAACACCAACCCCGTCCCCCGCCGCGTTTTCCGGCAGGGAGGGGGTTTTTCCGTCCTGTTCATTGAAACCGTCCCCTGGGCCTGGAACAGTTCCTCCACCCGCTGCCTCAGGGCGGGGTGGCCGGCCAGGTCGGGGTCCTGGGCCAGCAGGGCCGGGCGGCGGCCTGGGCCTGGTGGAGCAGGCGCATGTCCCCCTCCAGGCTGGCCAGCTTCAGCTGGGGCAGGCCATGCTGCCGGGCCCCGAAAAAGTCCCCGGGGCCCCGGGCTTCAAATCCTCCTCGGCGATGACGAAGCCGTCGTTGGTGGCCGCCAGGGCCCGGAGGCGCTGGCGGGTGGTCTCGCTGCGGCTGTCGGAGAGGAGCACGCAGTAGGACTGCCACTGCCCCCGGCCCACCCGGCCCCGGAGCTGGTGGAGCTGGCTCAGGCCGAACCGGTCGGCGTCCTCGATGATCATCAGGTTGGCGTTGGGCACGTCCACCCCCCACCTCGATGACGGTGGTGGAGACCAGGATGTCCACCTGGCCGGCGGCGAAGGCGGCCATGGTCTCCTGCTTGTCCTTGGGCTTCTGCCGGCCGTGGACGATGGCCACCCGCAGGTCGGGGGGAAGACCTGGGTCTGGAGCCAGCGGCCGTACTGCTGGGCGGCCTTCATCCCTCCGGGTCCTCCTGGTCCACCATGGGCAGACCACATACACCTGCCGCCCCTGGGCCACCTGCTTCCGGGCAAAGGCGAAGAGCCGCTGCCGCTTGTCCCCGTGGACCAGGTAGGTGGCCACCGGGGTGCGCCCGGGGGCAGCTCGTCCAGCACCGACAGGTCCAGGTCCCCGTGATCATCAACGCCAGGGTCCGGGGGGATGGGGGTGGCGGACATCACCAACACATGGGGGTGGAGGCCCTGCCCCCTTGGCCGCCAGGGCGGCCCGCTGGCCCACCCCGAAGCGGTGCTGCTCGTCGGTGATCACCAGGCCCAGGCGGGGAAGTCCACCCCCTCGCTGAGCAGGGCGTGGGTGCCCACCAGCAGAGTGGGTCTCCCCCGCCGCCAGGCGTTCCCGGCAGGCCCGCTTCTGGGCGGCGGTCATGGACCCGGTGAGCAGGTCCACCACCAGGCGGAGCCCGCCAGCAGGCCCTCCAAGGTCTTGGCGTGCTGCTGGGCCAGCAGCTCCGTGGGAGCCATGAGGGCGGTCTGGGCCGTTCTCCCAGGCCAGCTACAGGCGCAGACTGCCGCCACCACCGTCTTGCCGGAGCCAACGTCCCCTGGAGCAGGCGGTTCATGGGGTGTGGGCTGGCGGGAGGTCGGCCCCGCCTCCTCCACCAGCCCGGCGCTGGGCCCCGGTGGGGAAGGGCAGCCGGGCGGTGAAGGCCCCCAGGTCCTGCCGGGGGGAAGGGGGCCGCCTGCTGCCCCTGCCGCCGCCCCGGATGCGGGTGAGCCCCAGGTTCAGGCAGAAGAGCTCCTCAAACATCAGCCGCCGGGCCCGGGCCAGGGCCTGCCAGTCCGGGGGAAGTGGATGTCCCGATAGGCCGCCTGGACGGGGGCCAGGTCATACTGCCGGCGGAGGTCCTCCCCCCAAAGGTTCCGCCACCTGGGGCAGGCAGGCCAGGGCCCCCCGCACCAGGCCGGTGAGGAAGCGGTTGGTGATCCCCGCCGTGAGGGGGTAGACGGGGAAGATCCCCCGGTGAGGGCGTTGGCCCCCCTCCCGCTCGAAGGAGGGGTTCACCATCTGCCGCCGGTACCCCTCTCCGGTGACCTTGCCGTAGAACACATAGGTCTGGCCGGTCTGCAGGGCCTGGCGGACGTAGCTCTGGTTAAAAAAGGTGAGGGGCCAGCTGGCCGGTGGCGTCCACCACCCGGCCTTTGGTGAGCTCCATCCCCCCCCGCACCCGGCTGGTGCGGAAGGGCTCGGCCACCACGGCGGCAAAGCACACCGGCTCCTCTAGGGGAGGGCGGCGATGCTCTCCCGGAGGGTGCGGTCCTCGTACTCCCGGGGGAAGTAGGCCAGCAGATCCCCCACGGCAGACAGGCCCAGCTTGGCCAGGGCCTTGGCCTGGCCTAGCCCCACCGGGCAGGGCCGTGAGGGGGAATGTAAGGTGAGATCCACCGGGAAAACCTCCTTTCTGGGGGAAACCGCCGCCGTCTGTGGCGGAAAAACAACCACTTATGGAAAAAGGCATGACAACCGCTCCCCTTTCCGGTACACTGTTCCTGACCGGAACGAGGAGGTGCCGCCATTGGAGATCCAAGTCAAGATTGACCCCGCCTGCCGGGAACCCAAGGTCCTGGTCTGTGCCCACGCCATGACCGACGAAGTCCAAGCCATCCTCCAGGCCTTGGCCCAGGCCCCGCCCCAGCTGCTCCCCGGCTTCCGGGAGGGCACCCTGGAACTGCTGGAGCCCCAAGACCTGCTCCGGGTCTATGCCGCCGGCGGGAAGGTCTTTGCCGTCACCCCGGCGGGGGAGTTCCAGCTCCGCCTGCGGCTGTACGAGGCGGAGGCGCGGCTGGACAAGACGGTGTTCGTCCGGATCTCCCACTCGGAGATCATCAACCTGCGCAAAGCCAAAGCCTTTGACCTGCGCCTGTCCGGCACCATCTCGGTGCGGCTGGCCGACGGGAGCGTGTCCTACGTCTCCCGGCGGTACGTGGCCAGGATCAAACAACTCTTAGGGGTGTGAGGTGACTGCCATGAAGAAAGAAGCTCTGTTCCGCGGCCTGCTGGGGGTGCCGCTGGGCATCGCCCTGGGGCACATCATCTCCCTGCTGGCCTCCCTGGGCCTGGCGGGGGGAGAGTTCTCCCCCTGCGTGCCCTCCCTGGTCCAGGCCATGGGCAGCGAAGTGGCCGCTGTGGCCCTTCAGACCGGGCTGTCCGGCCTGCTGGGGGCGGCCTTTGGGGCGGGGTCGGTGGTCTGGTCCCTGGACCACTGGAGCCTGGTCAAGCAGACGGGGGTGTATTTCCTGATCGGCTCCCTGGCCATGCTCCCCCATCGCCTACCTGGCCCACTGGATGGAGCACAGCCTGCGGGGCATCCTGGGGTACTTCCTGATCTACCTGGCGATTTTCGCGGGGATTTGGGCCATCCAGTACCTGACCTGGCGCCGCCGCATCGGAAAGCTCAACCAAAAACTGGAATAATATCTCTCTCCTCAGGGCGGAAGCGACGGCTTCCGCCCTGCTTGCCTGCCATTGTACCACAATCCGCCCCCGGTTTCCACTCACCCGAAGAACAGCCGCACCGTGAGGCTGGCGAAAAAAGAACCCCGCCAGATCGGCGCACAGGGCGGCGGGGACGGCGTAGCGGGTCCGCTTGATCCCCGCCGCGCCGAAGTAGACGGCGATGGTATAAAAGGTGGTCTCTGTGGACCCCAGCATCACCGCCGCCGTGCGCCCCACCGCCGAGTCCGGGCCGTAGGTGGTGATGAGCTCCGACCCCACCCCCAGGGCGGCGCTGCCGCTGATGGGCCGCACCACCATGAGACCCACCGTCTCCGGGGAATGCCCACCTTCTCCAGCACCGGCCCCAGGGCCTGGGCCGCCAGATCCAGGGCCCCGGAGGCCCGGAGCATGGCCACCACGGTCAGCAGCGTCACCAGGGCCGGCAGGATCCGCAGGAGGATCTCCAGCCCCTTGGCCGCCCCCCTGGAGCAGGGCCTCGTACACGTCCACCTTCTTGGCCATGCCGTAGCAGGAGACCCCGGCGATGATTCCCGGCACCAGCAGGTCCAGCACCAGCTGCATGGGCGCCCCTCCCCTCAGTCCCGCCACAGGCGGCCAGGAGTTTGGCCGCCCCGATCCCCGTGAGCACCGACAGGGCGGAGGTCACCCACACCGCCGGCAGGATGTCAAAGGGGGGTCTGGCACCCCGCCGCCATCCGCACCGCCGCCACCGTGGTGGGGATGAGCTGGATGGAGGCGGTGTTGCACACCACCAGCATGCACAGGCTGTCCCCCGCCACCCCGGGGGTGCGGCGGCTCATCCGCCGGGCGGCCTCCAACCCCAGGGGGTGGCGGCGTTGCCCAGCCCCAGCAGATTGGCCGAGACGTTGGCGGCAATGGTGTCCATGGTGCCCCGGTCCCTGGCAAAGTCCGGGAACAGCCGCCGCAGAACGGGGTGGAGGAGCCTTGCCAGCTTCTCCGCCAGCCCGGCCCGCTGCATCACCTCCATCACCCCCATCCACAGGCAGAGGACCCCCGCCATGGAGATCCCCAGCTGGATGGCCTCCCCTGCCCCCTCCAGGGCCGCCGCGGCCAGTTGGCCCTGGTTGCCCAGGGCCAGGGCACAAAACAGGGACAGGGCCGTCATCCCTGTCCAAATCACCGTCATCGCCATGGCAATGCCTCCCCCTGCGCCCCATGCCGGGGCGGTTCTCTCCAACCTATGTCCACCGGGCGGGAATCATGTCCCCCAGCCCTGCGCCCTTTTTCCCCGAAAACGACAACTTTCGATTGACTTCCCAGGTCAGTTTGTTATAATCGAGATAAATTGATGTGTTTTTCGTCGATTCTGGCTTTTTTTGCCAGATTTTCCGAACCCTTCCCCTTTCCCCCCGACAAGAACACAGAAACAGAGAGAGAAAATCGCCAACTGACGTTGAAAGGATGTGCTTGACCATGAAGTCAACAGGTATCGTGCGCCGGGTGGACGAGCTGGGCCGCATTGTGCTGCCCATTGAGCTGCGCCGCACCCCTGAATATCGCGGAAAAAGATTCCTGGAAATTTACGTGGATGGGTCCTCCATCATGCTGAAGAAGTATCAGCCCGCCTGTATTTTCTGCGACAGTGCAAAGGACATTACCGTCTTCAAAGGCAAAAAATATCTGCGCCAGCTGCCTGCAGGAACTGCTGCGGAAGTGAGTGACCGCCCTTTCGTCTCCGCATAACTAGGAAGGCCGTACCTCAAGAGAGGTACGGCCTTCCTTTATGGTTCGAGTCGATCTTTTTTATGGGGCAGGCTGGTTGGCCACCGCCAGGTCGTAGAGGGCTTTCCGGGGCAGGCCGCAGCGGCTGGCGGCCTCCTTCACCGCGTCCCGGGTGGACCACCCCTCCCCGGAGCCGGTTGACCAGGGCCAGGCCCTCCTCCAAGGTAGGGGGCTCCTCCCGCTGGGGGGCCGCCCCCTCCACCACCAGGACGAACTCCCCCTTGGGCGGGTTCTCCGTGTAGTGGGCCACCGCCTTACCCAGGGTGGTCCGCAGCACCTCCTCGTGGAGCTTGGTGAGCTCCCGGCACAGGGCCACCCGCCGGTCCGGTCCGAAGGTCTCCGCCAGGTCTTTTAAGGTGGCCAAAAAGCTTGTGGGGGGCCTCGTGAAAGAGCATGGTCCGCGCCTCCCCCTGGAGGCTTTCCAGGTGGGCCCCGACGGTTCTTCTTGTTCATGGGGAGAAAGCCCTCAAAGGTAAACCGCCCCGTGGGCAGGCCGGACACTGCCAGGGCATTGACGAAGGCGCAGGCCCCGGGAATGGCCACCACGGGGATCCCCTGCTGAGCGCACTGGGCCACCAGTTTCCCCCGGGTCGCTGATGGCGGGGGTGCCGGCGTCGGTGACCAGGGCGCAGTCCTCGCCCCCCAGCAGCCGGGCCACCAGCTCGTCGCTCCGGCCCTGGCCGCTGTGGCGGTGGTAGCTCACCATGGGTTTCTTCAGCCCCAGGTGGTTCAGGAGCTTCACCGTCACCCGGGTGTCCTCGGCGGCGATGAAGTCCACCTGGGCCAGGGTGTCCGCCCGGGGGGAGAGGTCCCCAGGTTTCCAATGGGGTGGCCACCAGATATAGGGTTCCTGCCATGGCAGTTTCCTCCTTTACGGTTCCATTTGATAGTGGACGGGCAGCACCTCCAGCCCTGGGCCCCGTCCTTCACCGCCTCCACCAGGACGGCGTAGGGGGCTTCCGGCGGTCGTAGGCCAGCAGCTGCATCCGCTTGGGCTCCAGCCGGGCCGCCGCCAGGGCGGCAAAGAGCTCCGCCAGCCGCTCGGGGCGGTAGACCAGGGCAAACCGCCCCCGGTGCGGGCCAGCCGCCCCGCTGCCTGGCAGAGGTCGGTGACCGAGCAGGTCTCGTCCATCGGGCCTGGCCCCGGACTTGCCCGACCCCGCCCGGAAGTAGGGCGGGTTGGACACCACCAGGTGGAACCGGTCCCCCGCCAGCAGGGTCCGGTCCCGCAGATCCCCGGGGAGGATCTCCCCGGCTAGGCACAGGCCGTTGTCCGCCAGGTTCTGCCGGGCCAGGGCGGCGGCGCCGGGGTTCAGCTCGATGCCCACCCGGTCCAGGTCCCCCTCCCGCTGGGGAGGAGGAGCAGCAGGGAGCCCACCCCGCAGCCCAGGTCGCACACCGACCAGCCCTTCCGCAGGGTGGCAAACCGGGCCAGCAGCACGCTGTCCCGCCCTAGTTTGAAGTAGTCGTCGGATTGGGTGAGGCGGTAGGCCCCCAGGTACTCCACCGAGGTCATGGCTGTTTCGGGCCGGGGGCAGGCCCTCCATGGTCCGCAGCTGGTTCAGCAGCCACCGCACCGTCCGGGCGGTCATGCCCCAGATATAATGCCCCTGGTACTCGTAGATGGGCACGTCCATATACCCTTTCCGCCAGGGGGTAGGTCTTGGGAAAGCCGATGCGTTCATAGGGGAAGCTGTCGTCCACCTGGGCGGACACGGTGTACCGGTAAACCTCCTCCGGGTAGTCCAGCAGGTAGTCCAGGGGGGACGAAGAACACGTTCTTCACCTCCGCCGCGCTGGCGGCCAGGTGGGCCACCCCCGCTGGGGGAGACCAGCCCCAGGAAGGGGTAGATCACCCGGTCGCTGATGTCCTGGATCACATCCAGGGGGCCAGGATCTCGATGGCCTCGGCGGGGATGCCAATCTCCTCCCAGGTCTCCCGGAGGGCGGTGTCCACGGGTTTCTCTCCGGCCTCCCGCCGGCCTCCGGGAAGCACACCTCCCCGGGCTGGTGGCCCACCAAGGTCTCCGCCCGGGTCTCAAAGAGCAGGCAGAGCTTCCCCTCCCACTGGACCAGGGGGACCAGGATGGCATACTCCCCCACCGCCCCCTGGATCCCCAGTTCCCGGTGGGAGAAATAATCTTTCATTGCGGCAATGGTCATGGTCTTCCTCCTTCAGGACTCGGGACGGTGAACTTGGCCAGCAGGTCCTCCTCCTCCCACAGGACCACCTTGCCCTGGGTAAGGCTGGCGGGCACGTCGATGAGCCGCTGGTTCCGGCTGCCCCGGAAGTGGAGCTCGTAGGACTTCTCCTTCTGGAGGAAGGGGCCGTCCACCAGCACGTCGGTCTCCGACAGCAGGGCGGTCCACGCCGGGTCCCCGGCATCCCGCAGGTGCTCGAAGAGGTAGCCGGTATAGGTCCACACATTGAGCCCCAAACCGTGGGCCGCCCGGGCCAGGTCGGCGCAGGCGGCGGCCTGGACGAAAGGCTCTCCCCGAGAGGGTGATGCCCTCGATGAGGGGGTTCTTCTTCATCTGCTCCACCAGTTCCTCCAAGGTGGCCTCCCGGCCGCCGGCGGCGTCATGGGTGCCTGGGTTGTGGCAGCCGGGGCAGTGGTGGGGGGCAGCCGTGGGTAAAGACCGTGAACCGCAGGCCGTGGCCGTCCACAATGGAGTCGTTCACCGTGTTGGCAATGCGCATGGGCAGGGCCCTCCTTTGTCATCCAAAATCGTCTCTGTATCTTACCACATTTTTCCCGCCGGGAACAATGGGGCAAGAGGGGAACTTTCCCGACAGGAACTGCCACGCAGCCGGTGCCATCCCCATGGCCTCTGTGCTCCCGTCTCCCTGCGTGGTGCTCCCTCTGGAACAGGGCACCCCATCCCTTAAAAAGAATCCCCGCCATTCCGGTAGGGAACGGCGGGGATTTTTGTGAGTACAGAGGAGATGGGCCCTTACTTGCTGTAATCGTAGAAGCCCTTGCCGGTCTTCTGGCCCAGGTGGCCGGCCCGGTAGAGCACCTTGTACAGGTGGGCGGGGCGATACTTGAGTCGGCGGTCTCCTGATACAGGGACTCCATGACCTCGATCATCACGTCGATGCCGATGAAGTCGGCCAGCTTCAGGGGGCCCATGGGCAGGTTGTAGCCCAGCTCGCAGGCCTTGTCGATGTCCTCGTAGGAGCAGACGTTCTCCCCGGCCAGGATGGCGGCCTCGTTCATCATGGGGCACATGACCCGGTTGGCGATGAACATGGGCACGTCCTGCACGGTGACGAACTCCTTGCCAAAGCCCTTGGCCACGGCCTTGCCGGTCTCAATGGTGGCCTCGGAGGTGTCATAGGCGTTGATGATCTCCACCAGCTTCATGGCGGGCACGGGGCTGAAGAAGTGCATGCCCAGGAACTTCTCCGGCCGCTGAGAGGCGGCAGCCAGCTCCGTGATGCTCAGGGAGGAGGTGTTGGACACGAAGATGGCGTTGGGCTGGATCACGGGAGCCATCTTGGCGAAGGCCTCCTTTTTCAGCTCCATGTTTTCCACCATGGCCTCGAAGACGATGTCCACGTCCTTCAGATCTTCCAGGGTGGTGGTGGCCTTCATGCGGCCCAGCCACTGGTCGGCCTGCTCCTGGGTGATCTTGCCTTTGGCCACTTTTTTGGCAAAGTTCTTCTGGATCCCAGCCACGCCTTTTTCCAGGGTGGGGTTCTGTGGTTGTAGAGGACCACGTCATAGCCGCCCTCCAGAGCGACCTGGGCGATGCCTCTGCCCATGAAGCCTGCGCCGTACACGCCTACAGTTTTCACTTCCATGTTTCTGCAACTCCTTAAATACAGTGTGGATCCCTGACGGGACGGTATTTCAATGACGCAGCCGGAAACCCGGCCCCGCCGTTTGACTCTGAGGGACGCAAAGGCAGGGCGGCGCCCTGCAAAATTTCCTGCGTTTTTCCTATCTTACAGGAAGAACCCGCCCCCGTCAAGGGCTGGGCCCGACATTTCCGCGGTTTTTTCCGGGTTCGCTGCCTGCCGCTGCCGGGGGCTGTCCAAAGCAGCTGCGCCGCGAGGCAAGATCTCCGTCATTTTCTCTTGTTTTGTCTATTCTGTGTAGTTTTACGGGAAGGATTTTGTGAGATTCGCTCGTTTCCTTCCCCCTTTCTTTTTTCTTGTGTAGTGCTCATTAACTAAGAGATCCGATAAAAATAATCAATATGTGGCATGTGCCCCCCATTTCTTATGCTATAATAAACCCTGTAGAAGTTGCCCCGATTTGGAAGATGCTGCCGTGGGCATTCTTCTCCATGCCCAGGCGCATTATCGAAGGCCTGTTACGTGTTACGTAAGAAATCATTTACAGGAGGATTTTTATCATGGAATTCAAACTGAACGAAGACCAGCAGATGATTCACGACCTTGCTAAGGATTTCGCGGAATCTGTTCTGCAGCCCCGCATCGACGAGATCGAAGCCGGCGAGATGACCGAGGTCAGCAACGGCGAGAAGCATCCTCAGCTGCCCCACGACATTCACCAGCAGCTGGCTGAGTGCGGCTTCATCGGCATCAGCTTCCCCGAGGAGTACAACGGCCTCGGCATGGGCCACGTGGAGCAGGCCATCGTGATCAAGGAACTCAGCCGCATCTCCCCCTCCGTGGGCAAGTGCCTGGACGTGTACATCCTGGGCCTGGAAGCTCTGGACCTGTATGCTTCCCCCGAGCAGAAGGAGAAGTATCTGGCTCCCTACTGCAGCGGTGAGCAGACCGTTTCCTTCGCTTTCACCGAGCCCGACACCGGTTCTGACCCCAAGATGCTGAAGACCCGCCTGGAGAAGCAGGCCGACGGCACCTACAAGCTCAACGGCGTGAAGCGCTTCATCTCCAACGCTGGTTATGACGGCCCCTGCGTGCTGTTCGCCCTGCTGAAGGACGAGGAGTCCGGCAAGGACCTGGTCACCGGCCTGGTGATCGACAAGTTCTGCGAAGGCTACTCCATCTCCTCTCCCTGGGAGAAGATCGGCTATCGCGGCTCCGAAGTGTACGACATCTTCCTGGATGACGTGAAGGTCACCGAGGACCAGATCCTGGGCAAGCCCGGCGACGGCTTCACTCAGCTGCTGGGCACCACTGCTTATGGTAAGCTGGGCTTCACCGCCGTGTTCGTTGGTACCGCTCTGGGTGCTGCCGACATCGCCCTGAAGTACTGCCAGGAGAAGCTGCACCGCGGCAAGTCCATCACCAAGTTCCCCACCACTCAGCTGCGTCTGTCCACCATGCTGACCTATGCTCACACCGCTGAGCTGCTGCTGCTGGAGGCTGCTGACTACTGCGACCACAACCACTTCGAGCCCGACGACATCCCCACCATGCGTGCTGTTCAGGCCCGTACCGCTCAGGCCAAGGGCTATGCCGCCGAGACCGCTACCAAGGTTGCTACTATGGCCGTCAACGCCATGGGCGCTTACGGTGTCTGCGACGAGTATCAGGCTGAGCGCTTCCTGCGTGACGCTGCTGTTGCCCCCAACATCGAGGGTTCCGGCGACATCCAGTACCTGATCCACGGCATGTTCGTGGCTGCCAACGGCAACACCAACTGATCCGTCTCCCCCGTTCCTATCGTCACTTCCGCCAGCCGGTCCTGCAAGGGACCGGTTGGCGCAAGTAATAGAGGTCCCATGGCCCCTTAAAGGCCAAATATTAAAATTCTTAGGAGGATCTTAACCATGAAACCTGTTTATCCTGCTCCCAGAGCCCTGCCTTCCTATGAGAACCTGCTGCTCGAGATGGTCGAGCCCAACATCCTGAAGGTCACCCTGAACCGTCCCAAGGCTTACAACGCTCTGTCCCACGGCCTGGTTGAGGACCTGACCAACCTGTCCCAGTGGCTGGTTGACGAGTACTACAACATCCGCGTTGTCCTGCTGTATGGCGGCGACGAGGCTAAGGGCTTCTGCGCCGGCCTGGACGTCAAGCAGGGTCTGACCGACTATGAGGAGACCGTCCCCGGTTTCTATCACTATCAGATCAAGCTGGGCGAGCTGGAGTGGTATATTGCTAAGACTCCCCAGCCCTGGATCACCCTGATCGACAACGTCTCCGCTGGCGGCGGCTTCTCCCTGGCTATGTGCTCTGACATCCGTATCTGCACCAAGACTGCCCGCTTCTCCTGCTTCTATGCTAACGTGGGCATCGGCGGCTGCGACATGTCCTCCTCCTACTTCCTGCCCCGTCTGATCGGCACCGGCCGTGCCTATGAGATGATGCTCACCGGCAACTTCATCAGCGCTGACGAAGCCTGGAACCTGGGCCTGGTGTCCAAGGTTGTTGAGGATCGTCCGCTCTGATCCCCGCTGGCCTGGAGCTGGCTCGCGTGATCGCTGCCAAGGATCCCATGGCTGTCCGCCTGACCAAGGAAGCTATGCGTGCCAACGTCGACGCCGCCGGCTTCGACAACGCCCTGCAGGTTGAGAACCGCAACCAGACCCTGATGATCGCCCACAACGTCAACAAGGACGCTTCTCAGGATCCCATCGGCAAGTATTGGATCGAGGATCGTACCGATCCCATGAACCCCAAGGGTGCCAACTAATCGATTGTTTCGATTTGAAAAAGACCTCCGGCTATCGCCGGAGGTCTTTTTGCGTTTGTTGTCCGCCGGTGAAGGACAAATTGTGCCCTTTCTCGGCCCGCCTTTGCCCGACTGGACGGACATAATCCGGCACTCTCCCCTGGAGGATTCCGTGGGAACCCAGTGGGAAACCTGTGGGAAAAACCGGCAGCAGGGCTTGGGGACGAAGGGGTTTGCCCAGAAGAAGGTTCTGAGCCTGGTGCTTTGCGTGGCTATGCTGCTGTCTGTCATGGTCATGGGCACTGGGGCGGTGACCCTCACCGACTCGGAAGACATCTCCCCTCAGTATCGCGAGGCGGCAGAAGTTCTGACCGGTATGGGCATCATCAACGGCTATGAAGATGACTCCTTCAAGCCGCAGCAGTCCATCACCCGCGCCGAGGTGGCCGCGATGATCTATCGCGTGGCAACCGGCGACGTGGAGGGACGAGAAGGCCGACATCAATGCCGGCGCTAAGATTTTCACTGACGTGGACGCAGACGACTGGTACGCTGGTTACGTCAACTACTGCGGTGACGCAGAGTACATCAAGGGCTTCGAAGATGACTCCTTCGGGCCGATGAGAACGTCACTGGTTATCAGGTTCTGGCCATGATCCTGCGTGCTGTGGGTTATGACAAGAACAACGAGTTCACCGGCACAAACTGGACCATCAACGTGGCTTCCACTGCTGCTGAGGTCGGCCTGCTGAAGAACGTAGACAGCTCTGTAAACCTGTCTGCTGAAGCGCCCCGTGAACTGGTGGCCGAGTTCATCTTCCAGGCAGTTCGTCCCGTGGCTGAAGACAGCCAGACTCAGCTGGTTCACTGGTCTCCCGCTGCCGGCGACTATCGTCCTGACAATGCCTGGAACCCTGAGTCCCTGGGTGAGAAGGTCTTTAACCTGGATGTGGAAAACAACGCCGATATGTGGGGCCGTCCTAACATCGAGTGGTTCAACGATAAGACCGATGATGTATACGCTGCCATTGAGATCGATCCTGTCGCCACCTACACCACCGCTGTGAACGACTGCGATGTGTATGAGGACACCGGCATTTCTGGCCAGGTGGAAACCTATGTCAATGGTCAGGATACCACCTATGACATCAACAAGACCGCGACCAAGAAGAGCATTGGTGCTCAGGGACAGCTGGTGGAGGTCTATGACTACACCACTGTGGATGGCAAGGACGCTACCCGTATCGTGGCTATCGACACCTTCCTGGCTCAGGTCACCGACGTGGAGGCTGCCCGCTATGACGCCAACGGCCACCTGGCCACCGAGGCTACTCTGACCCTGTCCGTCTATGATGCTGCCACTCCCACCTCTGTGGAGTTGGAGAACGGTTCTACCGACTGGACCTATGCGGTTGGTGACATGCTCCTGGTGAACGCCTATACAAACCTTGATACCGACAAGGTCATCAACACTGGTGAGGCCGAGCAGGTTGGTGATGAGGCGCAGTATGTGGAGATCGTCTCCGCCGCCGAGTCCTTCGTGGGCGCCCAGACTACCATCCACTACAACGCCAATACCCACACCATCAACGGCACCGAGTACAACGATGCCTGCAAGTTCCTCCGCGATGACGCTGGTACTCGCGAGGACTACAATCTTAATTGGTGGCTGGACCAGTACGGAAATGTCATCGGAGCAACTGCAATTGCTGACAACTATGCCGTAATGAAGGACATGATCTGGATTGACGGTCGTCCCGGCTATGCTGAGGCTACCTTGGTCTACATGGACGGCACCGAGGCTACTGTGACTGTGGATTCCATTGACGGCAACTATCGCAACGATGAAACCCACTTTGGATGGTGGTCCAATAACGATACCACTCCCGCTCTGAACGACGCTCAGCGGGTTGGCTTCTTCGGTGACAACGCCAATGTCTCCAGCAACTCCAACTACAACGGCCTGTATGAGGGCTATGCTCTGTACCGCGTAGATACCAACTCTGATGGTTCTGTGAACCTGGAAGGCATTGAGAGCTATGTTTCTGACTGGCTTATGGTGATCCACTATGTGGACAACGCCACTCTGAATGCCAACAGAACCGCTCTAACCAACAACGGTCGTGTGGTAACTCAGCTGAGCAACGACACTGCCATCCTGGTGAAGAGTGGCGACATCTACACCGCTTGCAGCCGTGCTGATCTGCCCACCATCAACTGGGAAACCGCCGAAGTGTTCTACTCTGACGCTGACAACAACGGCATTGCCGAGAACGTCTATGTGAAGAGCTACAGCAGCATCACTGGCGATTACATCTTCCCCACTAGCAATGCGGCCCGCCTTGAAACTACCACTTGGGGCGTCATTGTGGAAGGCGTGTATATTGACGGTGAGCTGACTGAGGTTGCCACAACCAAGGACATTGCTGATCAGCTGATCAACAACAAGGGTAAGCTGTTCCGGATTACCGACTGGGTTGTCAACCATGACACACCTGCCTATGGCATGCTGAATGGCGTCAATCTGGTGGACGAGGACAACGACAATGAGCGCATCAACCGTGATGTTAACTATCTGGAGAAGGTTGACCAGCTCAAGTACACCGGTGGCCTCCTGTATGTCAACCAGAGTCTGGCCTATGATGTGACTGACACCGTTGAGGTCATTTATCAGAATGAGCCCTACACCATGACCCTGGCTGATGCCGTTGCTGCTATCCAGAAAGACAAGACTGCACATGGCATCTGGGTTGAAGGCGATGCAAACGGCGATGCCGCTATCGTCTATGTTGGCACCCGCCTGAATGAGGATAGCTCCATCACCGTGACTCCTAATAATGGCCTGGTTGCCGATGAGGACAACCCTGACAACAGCACCTACACCTATACCATCAATGACATGAGAGACAATGGTAAATTGAGCATTGATGTGAAAGCAAATGGTTACGGTGCAGAGCTGTCCATCAAGGACAAAGATGGAGAGCCCGTCTCCGCTATTACCAATGTGAAAGCTGGCGATACGTATACTGTTACCGTAACCACTGAGTGTAATGGCGATTGTTCCCCTGAGACGTGGACTATTGAAATCAAAGACGGCTGGAACATGATTAGCAATGCTGTGCCTTACATCCGCAACGGCCAGAACAATGCACAGATGGCTAAAGATGTAAACGTCTATTTCAGCTTCGATGATGCCATCAAAGCAGAGAACATCAAGACCGTTTACAATGATAACACCTATCAAGACATTCTGCTTAGCCTGGATAAGGATGTTCTCACTGGAACTGCCCTGAATGTTGTTCCCTTTACAGATGCTAATCCCTCCGAGCCCGGTTTTGAGGCTGCAACTAAAACTGAGGTAGAGGTTGATACTTCCACCACCACTTGGACTGCAAAGTATACCGGCGTTAACAAGCTGGAGAACACCACTATTGTGGTGGTCGAACTGACTGCTCGCGATCCTGCAAATCCCAGCCAGCCTGCTGGCAACGTTTACTTCGCATTCCAGATGGACAACTAATAACAAGTAACAAGGCACATTTACGACTCTATTCAACTTGGAGTGCATGTGCCTCCCACCCCCGAGCCCTCACCGGCTCGGGGTGGTTTTTTCGGACCGTTCTCTCAGTCCTCCTTCGTTTCGCCGTCGCGATCTCCGGCGGCAAGTTTGTCTCTCTCTGCAGTGCCACCCGCCCCCCAACCGCTTGGCGGCGGCCCGCTGGCCCCGGGGCGTCAGCTTCGCCATGTTGGAGTGGAGGACCTTCTGGTCCCGGTGGGTATAGATGTTGGCGGTCACGGAGATGTTGGCGTGGCCCATGAGCTCCTTGGCCACGTTGATGGGCACCCCGCCCGCTGCAGGTCGGTGCAGAAGGTGTGCCGCAGGCAGTAGGGGGTGAGGTCCGGGGCAATGGCGTGCTGGACCACCTCTCCGTCCCGGACTTTGGCCCCCATGCGCAGGTCCAGGTCCCGGGCAAAGGCGTTCCACAGCCGCCGAAGGCTATTGGCGCTGCGCACCCCGCCCCGGGCCGAGGGAAAGACCGGGCTCTCCGGCGCCCCACGGGCCGCCAGGAGGCGGTCTCGCAGCTCCGGGCGCATGGGGATAATCCCGGACCCCGGCGGGGGTCTTGGGGGCCTTGATGGCCCGTGTGCCGCTCTCCACGGCCTTGTAGACGTGGATCTCATTCCGGGCAAAGTCGATGTCTTTCCAGAGGAGGGCGGCGGTCTCCCCCGGGCGAAGGCCGGTGTAGAGGATGGTGAGGACCCACAGCCCAGAGGGATGGGTCTGGGCCAGGGCCAGGATGTGCCGCCGCTCCTGGTTGGTGATGGGCCGGTGGGTCCCCTTCACGCTCTCCGGCAGCTGGAGCCCCTCTGCCGGGTCATAGAGGAGGATGCGGGACCGCCAAAGGCGCATGGCGGAAGAGCTCCTGCATCACCATGCGCAGCTTGGACACGTGGGAGTAGGACCGCCCCTGCCTGGGTGTTCAGGATGGTCTGCAGGTGGAGGTCCCGCACCTCGGTGAGTTTCAGGTGCCCCACGGCGGGGCCGATGTAACCCCGGTATTTCTCGTCATAAAGGCCGAAACTTTTTGGGGGTGAGGCCCGATGGCGCTGTAGGTGTCCCGCCATTGGGCGAACCACTGGTCCACGGTGAGGTTGCTCCCGGCCAGGGCCAGGTCCCCCTGCTTCAGGGTGGTGATGAGGTCGGCCAGCTTGTCACAGGCCTCCTGCTCTGTCTTGCCCCGCACCTCATAGCGGTGGTGGTTCCAGGTGACGGTCTTTCGAATGTAACGGTACTTTTCCATAAAAATCCCTCCTGATGTAAGATTCCACTTGCATCTTACAACAGGAGGGGAGGAGATGGGGAGATGGTTTCGGGAGAAAAAAGTCCCCCCCCGGCTCCGGGAGGGAGCCAGGGGGGGACTAACTATGAATTGATCACAATACAGGATTCAATTACTTATTAATCTGGTAAACCACATACAGAATACAGAGCAGCGGCAGGCGGTGTTTTGAAACAGGGAATCGCCCTCCCAGGAAGAAACCTGGGAGGGCGATTTGTGTTGTTGGGAGTTTTCCTTGCCTCGAAAGAGATTTAGAGCAAAGGAATGTTCATACCAACTTAGGGAATAACAATTTGATCGGTATAGAAGAAGGTGCCGGTCTTGTTAGCCTGGTTGTAATAGTTGATTACAGTAGAGTCAGTCAGAACATAATCGGTATTAGACACATTTAAGGTGATTTTAGCACGATATGTTCCGGCTACGAAAACGTCACCGTTGAAGGTTTCCCAAACACCAGTAGAGGGATTTACCTTTTTCCCCAAACGGGAGTAGCAGTAATAGTTCCGTTGAACTGACCAGTGGAGACTTTAGCTACCTGTGCGGAGAAAGTGACTGCATCCACGGGGGTATTAATGTTGACTCCCCTGGCTTGCCATAACGGTTACATTTGTGATGGTGAGATCGTCGGGATTAACTGCCCCTTCAGGAATGTCATAGACATACACGGCCAGAGCCTGATCCTTGTTGTTCTCCACAATGTAGGCATAAACCTCATCGAAGTCTACGTCGGCCAGGTCGGTGTAGTCGCCGTACACGGGGACGTTGGTGACATTCCAGCTGTCTGCGCCGTCAATCAGGGTACCCTTGCCATCGGTATAGGTGGGCTCCTTCAGCATGTGGACCGTGTTATCGGTGTCCTTCAGAGTGATGTCGCTAGAGGTAACAGCTTTGACGCTCATTACCAGGCCATTGGCATCATACTCCACATAGTACAGCTGACGCTCGCTGTCGGCCATACTGGTAATGTAGCTGGCAGTCTCGGAAGCCACGCCATTCACAACATCAACGCCATTGACCTGGGCGCTGGCCAGAACCCACAGGTTCTCACCCTCGAACAGATCTTCGGAGTACTGGTCGTCCATAGCGGCCACCAGGGCATAGCCGGAGCCATCCAGGGTTCCACTCTGGATGTAGACGAAGTCGGCCACGTTATCGGAACCCGTAAGGTAGAACACGCTGGCAGTGTTGTCCACATAGGTGGGGACATTGTCCTTGCCCACGTACTCCACATAGGTGTAGCCGGTCACGGCATTACCCTGACGGGCAACAAACACAGTAGCGTCATCCAGGTACACGCGGTCGCCAACGCCGCCGTTGCTGTTCAGCACAGTGGAGCCAGCCTTGACAACGCTGTCGTTTTTGTGCAGGAAGTTAGTGGCGGTCAGATCAACAGCGCCGTCCTCAGCAACTTCCACTTTGTACAGTGCATAGCCGCGATACATGCCATTGTACTTGGTGTCATTAGAAACTTTGGCATCGTTTCCACTCAGGCCGACATTTTGGGTGACATACTCGGGTTCAAAAGTGCTCCAAGCCTCGTCAGTACCAGCACCAAAGGAAGCGGTGGTATCGCCGTCATGACCAGCAATAGAGTTCACAGTCACAGTGTCCTCAGAGCCGTCGATGTAGCGCAGGGTGGCCTCCGCATAGCCGGGGTCACCCACAACCCACTTCATGCTAGTGATGATGGCATAGGAGGTATCAGAAACATAAGGAGCAGAACCAATCACATTGCCGAACTGATCCAGGAACCAGACAAAGTCAGTTTTTCTGATTCTGGGCAGTGTCCAGGAAATAGGTGTTGGCGTCATCATAGGTGGTGCCTTCGATGACGTGTTGGTTGCCGTTGACCCAAATGGTGGTCTGAGCACCCACGAAAGAGTCAGCCTCACCCAGGACGTCCACGTGATAGGCGGTCTTGCCGTAAGGAGCAGTGTCATCGTTCTTGTTGACCATCTTAATTGCAGTGGCGCCGTCCAGGACAGCATTCACCAGCAGATAGTCATTTTCTGCATAGTCGTAGTTTTCGGAGCCGCCGTACAGCGTGATGCCCTTCATAGCCGGATCATTATTATCGGCAGTCCAGACATTCAGTGTCAGGCTGGAAGAGGTCTTCAGGTGGCCAGCAGTGTCGAAGGTAGCGTCCTTCACGTCGGTGACCACAGCCAGGAAGGTGTCGATGCAGACAATCTCGTCCTCATAGACCTCAGTGATCCGGCCCTGCGCGCCAATGGTGCCCACAGTATCGGTAGCCTGGACCTTGACAGTGTCATTGTCTACGCCATTGGTGTAAGCGGTAAAGGACGTTGGTGCCATCGAAGCCCAGTCGCATCGGGCCACGTCGGTCCAGTCACGGCAGTGGTGGTAGGTAGCCAGAGCAGTTTCCTTCACCAGAGTGGACTCGTCACCAGTGTTGTAGGTCCACAGAGTGCCGGGACGGCCCCAGTCGTCGTGGTTGTCGCCTTTGTTGGTCAGGTCGAATTCCTGCTGGCCCAGGCTATAGCCCCTTGACATAGTTGAGAGCAGGCATGTAGGTAACCATATCCACATTCATGGCCTGGAAGATGAGCTCAGCCACCAGCTCACGGGTAGCAGCGGAACCCAGGGTGGCCTCCTGCACGTTCTTCAGGATGCCCAGGGACCCTGAGCGGTGGAAGCGGTGCGGATCTCCCAGCCAGTGCCAGTGAACTCACCGTTCTGGTCGTAACCAATAGCCCGGAGGATCATGGCCAGGACCTGGTAACCAGTGACGTTCTCAGTGGCCCGGAAGGAGTCGTCTTCGAAGCCCTTGATCAGCTCTGCGTTGCCGCAGAAGTTGACGTAACCAGCAAACCAATCGTCAGCGTCCACGTCGATGAACTTATCGTAGTCGACGTACAGGCCGGTCTGGCTGTCGGTCACATCGGAGGTAGCAGCACGATAAATCATGGTAGCCACCTCGGCACGGGTGATGGACTGCTGCGGCTTGAAGGAGTCGTCTTCATAGCCGTTGATGATGCCCATACCGGTCAGAACTTCTGCCGCCTCGCGATACTGAGGGGAGATGTCTTCCGAGTCGGTGAGGGTCACCGCCCCAGTGCCCATGACCATGACAGACAGCCATAGCCACGCAGAGCACCAGGCTCAGAACCTTCTTCAGGTTTCTCAGGGGTTTCCTCCTTTAAAAATTTTTTGAACGTTTCCTTCCTTTGACCTTGTCCGGCACACATAGCACGCTGCCTGCCAGGTAGAAAACAGAAGGTTATATTATATTATAATGTGTCGGTGGGAGGTGCAATGGTTTGCCGGGGTTGTTTTTCTCCCTCGGGATCCCGTATAATAGGAGCAACATCACGGCAAGGAGGAATTGGCCATGGCGAAATGCAAAGCCTGCGGCGTGGAACTGCGGCCGGGGGCTCGGTTTTGTGATATGTGCGGTACAAAGGTGGAGCGGATATGCCCCCATTGCGGCGGGGTTCTGCGGGACCAGGCAAAGTACTGTGATCTCTGTGGGATCAAGCTCCCGTTGGAACAGAAGCTTGCCCGCCCCAAAGTGCGGGGATGGTGGCGGCAGGCCGCCTGCACACTGTGGCCCTCCGGGAGGGACGGCACCGTTTTGGCCACCGGAGACAACCAGTTTGGCCAATGCGACGTAGAAACCTGGTCGGACATTGTGACTATCGCTGCCGGGAAGTACCACACCGTCGGGGTTCGGAAGGACGGCACCGTCGTCGCCGCCGGGGACCGCACCTATGGCCAGTGCCAGGTGGAGGACTGGACCGATGTGGTGGCCGTGGCCGCCGGGGACAGCCATACCATAGCCCTTCGTACCGACGGTACGGTGATTGCCGCCGGCCGAAACTCCTCCGGCAAATGTTCTCTGGACGACTGGAAGGACATCGTTGCCGTCGCTGCGGGCATGGATCATTCCCTGGGACTCCGCCAGGACGGGACTGTGGTGGCCGCCGGGGAAGGTCTCTTCGGCTCCTGCGCCGTGGGCAACTGGCAGAACATCAAAGCCATTGCCGCGGGGCACATTCATACCATCGGACTCCGCCAGGATGGGCGGATCGTGGAAGCGGACGGCTTTGCAGCCCCGGCGTCTTGGACTGGACGGATGTTGCTGCCGTTTCTGTCAGCCCCTTCCATACGGTGGCCGTGAAAACGGACGGCACCGTGATTGCCTCCGGAGACATTCAGTATGGCCAGTGCGAGGTGGAAGACTGGCAATCAATCGTTGCGGTGACGGCTGGTGAGCGCCACACGGTGGCCTTGACCACTGACGGTAAGCTCCTGGCCACGGGAGATAATGCGGCCGGTCAGTGCAGCGTGGAAGACTGGATTTTGTGGGAGGACAAGTAATTCCCCTTTACATATAACCCGCCATTTGGTGTCCTGCCCTGGAGAACATCTCCAGGGCAGTTTTTCGTGGGAAGAGAACGGGAAACCCGTGGAAAAACGCAGTGATACACCCTGAAAACCAAGACTAGCCCCCAGAAGAAGGTTCTGAGCCTGGTGCTCTGCGTGGCTATGCTGCTGTCTGTCATGGTCATGGGCACTGGGGCGGTGACCCTCACCGACTCGGAAGACATCTCCCCTCAGTATCGCGAGGCGGCAGAAGTTCTGACCGGTATGGGCATCATCAACGGCTATGAAGACGACTCCTTCAAGCCGCAGCAGTCCATCACTCGTGCCGAGGTGGCCGCGATGATCTATCGCGTGGCAACCGGCGACGTGGAAGGACGAGAAGGCCGACATCAATGCCGGCGCTAAGATTTTCACTGACGTAGACGCAGACGACTGGTACGCTGGTTACGTCAACTACTGCGGTGACGCGGAGTACATCAAGGGCTTCGAAGATGACTCCTTCCGGGCCGATGAGAACGTCACTGGTTATCAGGTTCTGGCCATGATCCTGCGTGCTGTGGGTTATGACAAGAACAACGAGTTCACCGGCACAAACTAGCCCATCAACGTGGCTTCCACCGCCATGCAGGAAGGTCTGCTGAAGAACGTGGATGGCTCTGTGGACCTGTCCGCTCCCGCTACCCGTGAGCTGGTGGCTGAGTTCATCTTCCGTGCCATTCACCCCAATGTGGAGACTGTCCACTATGTGCCCGCCGCTGGCATCTATCGTGACGAAGGCTCTTCCCTGGGCGAGCAGGTCTTTGACCTGGCTCTGGATCCTAACTCTGCCGATGCCTGGGGCCGTCCCAGTGACACCTGGTATGCCAACGATGGCAAGTACAATACGGATGCGGAAACCATCTACGCTGTCATCGAGGAAGAGGCTCTGGCTACCTACACCACCGCCGTTGCCCAGTGCGATGTGGCTAACGAGACCGGCGTTTCCGGCGAGGTGGACGCCTATGTCAACGGCCAGGAGACCACTGTTGACATTAACGAGAACGCCACCAAGGCTACCATTGGTGAGCAAGGCCGTCTGACCGAAGTCTATGAGGACTGCGTGGTCATGATTGACACCTTCCTGGCTCAGGTCACCGACGTGGTGAGCTCCGAGACCGATGGCAACGGCCACCTGGACCGTCAGGCTCTGCTGGAGCTGGAGGTTTACAACGCCTACCGTAACCAGTCTGAAACCGTCTATCTGACCCAGGACACCGATTATACCCTATGCTGTGGGCGACATGCTCCTGGTGAACGCTTACACTGACAAGGCAGATGCCTACAGCATTGCTACCACCTCCGAAAAGGTTGAAGGCTATGTGAACCAGTACAATGTGGTCAACCACCTGGACGTCGCGCAGGCTGCCGAGTCCTTCGTGGGTGCCCAGACTGAGGATTGGGTCAATGCCCACAAGCACGTCATTGACGGCGAGGAGTACATGGATGCTTTCCGCTTCAGCCTGGACGAAACCTTTAACTGGACTGACGAACTGGACGAAACCATCAACTACAATTGGTGGCTGGATCAGTATGGCAACATCATCGGTGTGACCGCTATCGACCGCACTGGCTACGCTGTGCTGAAGGACATCATCTGGACCACTGGTCAGGCTGAGGCAACCTTGGTCTACATGGACGGCTCCGAAGGCACTGTCACTGTGGACACCATCGACGGCTTTAATCCCAACAATGAAACGTGGACTGTGGACAACGCTGTCCCCTACCTGTCTGATGACCGCAATGTCGGCATCACCAGTGATGGTGCCGCTGTCTCTGAGGACGCCACTAACAACACTCTGTATGAAGGCTACGCCCTGTACGAGGTGTACACCAACGATGACGGCACCGTGGAACTGGAAGGCATCCGTCTGAGCGATGATCTCATCGACTATGACACCATTGCTACCATTGACGTGAACAAGAGCACCATCTCTACTGACGCCGATGGCGTGGTTGCCCGCTTCGATGGCAGCACCCAGTTCATCGTGAACAACGGTGACGGCACCTACAGCGCTTATACTCGCGACACTCTGCCCGATTTCGCCGAGGACTCCCTGACCGTTTTCTGGTCCATTGATGGCGTATATACCAACAATGTGTACATTCAGGACAGCACCCTGTTCGCAGAGGCTGGTACCCATCTGTTTACCATCACCGACGCCAGCTACCGCGTTGTGGGCGGCGGCGTGCACGTTATCGACGTGGTTGTCGACGGCGTTGAGCGTTCCATCCGCACTGTGGAGGATGACGTCATCAATACCCTGATGGCCAATGAAGGCAAGCTGTTCCACGTGACCTTCCAGACCGATGCTACACTGCCCAACTATGGCTTTGTTACCGACGTGGATCTGGTGAACGAGCCCAACGAGTGCGCTGATTGTGACTACACCTTCGCCGCTGATGTGGTGGCTGGGAATAACACCATGACCATCATCGACCGTGACGGTACTCGCGAGAGCTGGACCACCACCAACGCCACCACCATCGTTGACCTGGACGGCACCACAGTGAACTACAACATTGAGACCATCGAGCAGGCTGTTGAGAACCTCGAAGTTGGCATCTGGGTTGTGGAAGACGAGAACGGCGCTGCCGCTCAGATCTACATTGGTACTCGGCTGACCAACAATGATGATCTGAACGTGATCAGCATTTCTAATAAGGATGCCACTGGCAACTGGAGCACGACCACTTCCAACACCTACGAGATCACCATCCCCTATGATGCTACCTCCTGCGAGGTTGTTGTGGCTGCCGGTGCCCAGAATGCCGTTTTGGTTTCTAATGGAACCGCTTATCTGAATCCTGGTTATAAGGATGCTGCCAAGCTACTCTCAGCTTCACTGATCTCGTTGCTGGTACTCGTCAGACTGCCACTGTTACTGTGTGGGCCGAGGACGGTGTAACCAATACCCAGTACACCATTGGGGTGACTCGAGTACACAACGACACCACCACCGGTATCCTTGCAAAGATCTATGATACAGAGGACAACGCAATTGTCATCAATGACTCTAAGGATCTTACGAAGCTTACCTATCATAAGTCTCTGGTAGATGCGATGGGTGCCCCCCGCCTCCATGAATATGGATAAGGCTGCTACCCTCAATGTGACTTCCCTGAATCCTGGTACCTACAGTGTGACCTATGCTTCCTTTAGTACCACCGCTGAGGCAACCGCTGCTACCGACGCAGATTTTGTCCCCTTCCGTGATGTTGATGCCAGCGGCATTAACAAGTATCTGGTGCTGAAGATCACTAAGGCTGATAGCTCTAACTTTGAGCTGGCCGACGACTGCACAGCTAACGCAGTCTACATTGTGTTTGACACTCAGGCTTAATCTCTCGGCACGTTAATAACGCCTTTTCAGCGTTCCCACCCCCGAGCCCCCGGCTCGGGGTGGTTTTTTCTCCCCCCACGTTCACAAAATCCAGTAGACTTTTCCCTGCCCGCCGGGTACAATGAAACTACTCTACCCAAAGGACGGTTCCCATGAAAAATCTCTGGTTCTCTCCCTCTGTCTGCTGTGTGCCCTGGCCCTGTGCGCCTGTGGTGACACGGCTGCCTCCCAAGACAATACGGCCTATGTGGGAAACTATGGCTGCACCGGCATCACCATGGACGGCCTTGGCCATGAACCCCGAGGGAAAATGGCTGGAGCTGCATGCTGACGGTACGGCCACCACCTTCCTCACCGCCGCCTCCAACGAGGCCGAGTGGCAGCTGTCTGGGGAGGCCTTCACCATGACCATTGCCGGAAAGACGGTGGCCACCGGCACCCTGCAAAGCAACCAGCTCACCCCTAGAGATGTCCGGGATGGAATACACCTTCGCCCGAGAGGGCACCCAGCCCCAGGAGGGGGACAGCGATTCTGGGACCTATGCCACCTTCACCTGCTACGGGGGACTTTACTCTGTTCGGTATGCCTCCGATGTGTTCCAACCAGATCCGGCGGGTCTGTCCGACCTCTACACCGATGACGGGACCAAAGGCTGGATCACCAAACTGGACAGCGAGGAGCGGGTCACCGAGTGGCTGGCCAGCTTCGATGCCAAGGGGACCAGCGAGACCGTCACCGACTATCAAACCATGGACCTCACAGTGGCAGGCTATTCCGCCCGGGCCATTGTCTACCAGGATGAGACCGGTTGGAACAGCGAGGTCCTGGTCAACTTCGGCAAGGATCTGGGCAGCGACACCTATCCCATGTACGCCGCCTACCTGTATTTCACCGGCCCCACCTATTTGTCCGTGTGGAGCGAAGATGTGCACGCCATCGTCAACAGCTTGACGTTACCCCAGTGAAGGGGGAAAGGAGGAACCTTTATGCTGCGGAAGCCTTTGCTGCTCTGCCTACTTACCCTCCTCTGTCTGGGGAGCCTGGCCGCCTGCGGAGAGGCTCCCACCTCGGCGGAGGAGACCACCACCCAGACAGAACCTTCTCAAACCCAAGAGGCCGAGCCCTCGCAATCCCAGGAGGAGGCCCCCTCCCTCACGCAGCTGCGGGCGGACCTGCAGGCCGGGGACTATTTCTGCGGCATCGCCTTCCTGGGCACCCTCTCCGAGGGCGACCCGGCAGGGCTTCCGCAGCTGCTCCAGGAAAAGGGATATGCCGAGGCCTATCCCTTCCTGGCAGACCTGCCCCAGGCGCAGATTGTGACCCATGAGGGCAGCCAGGTGTACTGCCTGGTCCCCGGGATCAGGAGACCTCCCTCACCGTGCAAGCCTACCGCTCCGACGCGGAAAACGGCTACCAAGGGGAGGTGGGGGACACCCTCTACACCGACACCCAGGGGCAGCCGGTGATCCTCATCGGCAATGTCAGCGACGTGATCCCCAACCTCCAGGTGACGTTGGTGGGGGCAGATGGCACGGAACTCGTCTACCACCCTGCCCTGGGCCTCTGTGACAACACCATCGCCCTGCCTGCCACCCCCAAGGTCTATGACTTCAGCCTTTACTCCACCGAGGAAACCCCGGTGGAGACGGACTTCCTGGGCCACTGGACCGCCGACGGGGCAGAACTCTCCTTCGCGGCGGACGGAACGATGACGTATACCCCGCCGGATGGCGCTGCCATGACGGGGACCTTCTATGTTATCACCACCTCCAGCCAGTACCCGGCGGGCTCTGTGCTCTTTGAGCTCTCTGCCGAGAGCAACACCCCAGACTTTTGGGGGATCTTCACCCTCAACGTGGAAGGCGATACCCTGACCGCAGACAATGTCACCGGGGATCGGTTGCTGGATCAGCAAACCACAACCTTTTCCGCAGCTGGCTGATGTCCACCCAATACGCACAGTTCCCGGCACCGATGGCTCGGTGCCGGGAACTTTTTGTGTGGAAACTCCGCGCCCGATCGGCGGCGATCCCGTGGGAACCCAGTGGGAAACCCGTGGGAAAAACCGGGGGTAGGGCCTGGGAAAGAAGGGATTTCCCCAGAAGAAGGTTCTGAGCCTGGTGCTCTGCGTGGCTATGCTGCTGTCTGTCATGGTCATGGGCACTGGGGCGGTGACCCTCACCGACTCGGAAGACATCTCCCCTCAGTATCGCGAGGCGGCAGAAGTTCTGACCGGTATGGGCATCATCAACGGCTATGAAGACGACTCCTTCAAGCCGCAGCAGTCCATCACTCGTGCCGAGGTGGCCGCGATGATCTATCGCGTGGCAACCGGCGACGTGGAGGACGAGAAGGCCGACATCAATGCCGGCGCTAAGATTTTCACTGACGTGGACCCTGACGACTGGTACGCTGGTTACGTCAACTACTGCGGTGACGCAGAGTACATCAAGGGCTTCGAAGATGACTCCTTCCGGGCCGATGAGAACGTCACTGGCTATCAGGTTCTGGCCATGATCCTGCGTGCTGTGGGTTATGACAAGAACAACGAGTTCACCGGCACGAACTGGACCATCAACGTGGCTTCCACCGCTGCTGAGGTCGGCATGCTGAAGAACGTAGACAGCTCTGTAAACCTGTCTGCTGAAGCGCCCCGTGAACTGGTGGCCGAGTTCATCTTCCAGGCAGTTCGTCCCGTGGCTGAAGACAGCCAGACCCAGCTGGTTCACTGGTCTCCCGCTGCCGGCGACTATCGTCCTGACAATGCCTGGAACCCTGAGTCCCTGGGTGAGAAGGTCTTTAACCTGGATGTGGAAAACGACGCCGATATGTGGGGCCGTCCTAACATCGAGTGGTTCAACGATAAGACCGATGATGTATACGCTGCCATTGAGATCGATCCTGTCGCCACCTACACCACCGCTGTGAACGACTGCGATGTGTATGAGGACACCGGCATTTCTGGCCAAAGGTGGAGACCTATGTCAATGGTCAGGATACCATCTATGACATCAACAAGACCGCTACCAAGGAGAGCATTGGTGCCCAGGGTCAGCTGGTGGAGGTCTATGACTACACCACTGTGGATGGCAAGGACGCTACCCGTATCGTGGCTATTGACACCTTCCTGGCTCAGGTCACCGACGTGGAGGCTGCCCGCTATGACGCCAACGGCCACCTGGCCACCGAGGCTACTCTGACCCTGTCCGTCTATGATGCCGCCACTCCCACCTCTGTGGAGTTGGAGAACGGTTCTACCGACTGGACCTATGCGGTTGGTGACATGCTCCTGGTGAACGCCTATACAAACCTTGATACCGACAAGGTCATCAACACTGGTGAGGCCGAGCAGGTTGGTAATGAGGCGCAGTATGTGGAAATCGTCTCTGCCGCCGAGTCCTTCGTGGGCGCCCAGACCAGAATCCACTCTAGCGCTAACTACCACACCGTCAACGGCACCGATTATCCCGATGCTGTCAAGTTCATCCGCGATGACGCTGGCACCACTGAGGACTACAACTTCAACTGGTGGCAGGATCAGTACGGCAACCTGATTGGTGTGACCGGCATCACCTCCAACTATGCCGTGCTGAAGGACATGATTTGGGTTCAGGGTACCCCGGTTACGCCCAGGCCACCCTGGTCTATATGGATGGCACCGAGGCCACTGTCACTGTGGACTCTATCGATGAGTTCGACTTTACCAGAGATTCCTGGGCCGGTAACAACAACGAAGGTACCGACACCACCCCCAGCCTGTCTGACGGCCGCACTGGTTTCGGCCTGGTCTCCACTGACTCCAGCCTGAACGGTATTTATGACGGCTACGCTATGTACCGCGTGGACACCAACAGCGACGGCTCCGTGAACCTGGAAGGCACTGAGGTCTATCCCCCCGATGCTGCGTCTCTGCACATCGAGTATGCCGACGATGTCACTCTGAATATCAACGCCAGCGCTATTGTTGACGTGGACAGCCTTGATGTTATTACTCATGTGAGCAACTCCACCCAGTTCCTGCTGAAGAACGGTGACACTTACACCGCTTACACTGGCACGGCTAACCTGCCTGACTTCAACTGGGAGACCGTCGAGGTTTTCTATGATGACGAAGATGGCGACAATGTGGCCGACTATGTCTACATCAAGAGCTATAGCGATGTCCATGGTATGTATGTCTTTGCTACCAGCGCTTCCAGTTACATTGACGTGCCCAGCCGCAACGTTGTGACCCTGGAGGATGTGTATGTGGATGGTGAGCTGACTGAGGTTACCACCACCCGTACCATTGCTGACGAGCTGATTCGCAACCTGGGCAAACTGTACTATGCTACCTGGCAGGATAACCATGATGCTGGTAATTATGGACAGCTGATTGACGTTACCCTGGTGAGCGAGTTCAATGACAATGATGTTCAGGTTCTGTTTGGCGGCATTGCCAACTACCTGAACGAGAACATTGATGAGGCTGTGTTCACTTACACGAATGGCACGCTGGTGGTCAACGATAGGTTGTCCTACAACGTGGGCTCTACCGTGGAGGTCATCTACACCAACGATGATGTGACCTACACGATGAACCTGGCCGACGTTGTGAATGCTATGCAGGACGGTGCTAATTACGGTCTCTGGATTGTGGGCAACCGTTATGATAATGCGGTTACCGTCTATGCTGGCACTGAGCTGGAAGAAGAGAATGACATTCGTGTGCAGGGTGATGAGGGCCTGATCGTGCCCAAGTCCGATGAGATCACTAACAACACCTATAACGTTAAGATTAATGACAAGAATGAAGACGGAACCCTGGATCTGACCGTAGATATGCTGGCCAGCAGCGAGTATGCTTTCTTCACGGTTGAGAGCTCTGATAGAACATTCGATGGTCAGACTGCGTATAAGGATGAGGTTACCCTGCCTGATGTGAAGGCTGGCACCACTTATACTGTTACTGTGTATACCGAGTGTGACAACCGCGACCCTGCTGCTGACTGCTCTGCTGAAGTGTGGACCATCAATGTGGAAGGCTGGAACATTATCAGCGACGTGGTCACCGACATTATGCGTGGTGACGGGTCTGCCACCATCGGTAACAGCCCCTATGATGTGTATTACAGCTTCGATGAAGCTGTGGCGGCTGCCAAGACTCTGAAGACTAATGATGCCAAGAATCTGGACTTCACTGTGGATACCACGCAGGTGTGTGACTTTGGTAGCACCAGCCACGGAGCAAAGATGCACGTCTTTACAGACAGCGCTACGGTCAATTTGGCTCAGTTCAACGAGAAGGCTGCTGCGGTTGCTAACACTGGAATGGTGAATATTGAGCATGTTGCTTCTGGGAGCGATCTGGTTGTGATGAGCTTCGTGCCTCAGGGCAAGGCGGGCGGAGATGCTGTCTACTTCGCCTTCTACGTAGAGAAGTAATTTCTCTCACCCCCAATAACGTTCCCCAACGTTCCACCCCCGAGCCCTCACCGGCTCGGGGGTGGTTTTTACCCAAACAACACAAATCGCCCTCCCAGGTTTCTTCCTGGGAGGGCGATTCCCTGTTTCAAAAACACCGCCTGCCGCTGCTCTGAGGAGATGAACCGGAACCCGACCCGCGGCCGATAGTTCTCCTCCCCCACACCCGCACAGCCCAAGTGGGGGAGAGCAAGGTGACCTTCTCCCCCTGGGCGGCCAGCCAGCCCCAGAAAGCGGGGGCCCCAGCACCGCCGGGCGGTCACCGTAAACCCGTCGCGCACCGGGACCAGGGTGACCTCCCTGCCCCAGCGGTCCAGGATCTCCCCCGGCAAGGCCGGTGCGGCACCGCAGGCACACCGTGGTCTGCAGCCGGAGATCCGGCCCGAAGGGGCGCGGCCAGCCACTGGCTCAGGTCCGCCTCCGGCCCCTGGGCGGGCACGTCGGTGACCTCCACCTGATGCATCCGGTCGGGGGGCGGTAGAGGGTCAGCTTCCGGGTTTGGTGGTTCCACCCCAGCAGCTGGTGCCGCTCCTGGCTCCACAGCATCCCCTTGGGGGTGACCAGGCAGGCCTCTCCCAGGCACCGGGTGCCCTGGTTGTTGTAGGTGACGGGGACGAAGCGGAGGGCGCGCTGGCGCTGCAGCGCCGCATAGATCCGGTCCAACACAGGGCGGACCCTGTCGGGGGCCTCCCCCCCGCGGGGGCTCCAAGGCCACTGGGCGGCAGAGCCGTCTCCGCTGGGGCTGGGGGCCAGGGCGGTCAAGTTTCTCCAACAGGACCTCCCGCAACGCCGAGGGCAGTCCGCGGTACACCGCCACCGCGTCCACCACCCCCCTGCAGCTCTGCCAGGGTGAAGGGCTGCCCTGCGGCATACCACCCCCCCGCCCCCCGCCGGTGGCCACCGGGAAGCCGTGCTGGTTCATGGCGGCCAGGTCCCGGTAGATGCTTTTTGCGCTCCACCGAGATCCCCGCCTGGGTCAGGCGCTGGACGATCTGTTGGGTGGTAAAGGGATGGTCCTCGTCGCTCTCCTGATAGAGCAGGCGGATCAGGGACAAGGTGCGGTCTCGTTGATCGGAATGGGCTTTCCCCACGGCAGCTCCCTCCCTTTGGGTTTCTGGGTCCATTATAGAACAAATGTTCTAGTTTTGCAAGAGGGGAACCGCCCCGTCCAGTCCGTAAAAAGACCCGGGACCCTCAGGCCCAGGTCTTCCACACCTCCGGCTGGTAGCCCACCGTGGCCTGCTTGCCGTTGCGGACGATGGGGGTGCGCAGCAGGGTGGGGTCCTCCAGGAGCTTTTCCACCTTGTCCTGGTCGTAGGCCAGGTACTCCAGGAGTTTGGCGTCCGGGTGCTTGGGGTCGATGAGGTCCGGCAGCTTCACCGACCGGAGGACGGACTGCAGTTCCCCCCGGCTGATGCCGTACTTCTTCAGGTCAATGGCCTGGAACTTGATCCGCCGCTCCTTAAAATACCGCTCTGCCTTCTTCGTGTCGAAACACTTGGGTTTCCCAAAGATTTGGATGTTCATAGCAACCTCCCGCCCCCGCCTAAGGGGATTTTTGTTTTCTTTAGCTTACCACATTCCGGGACAAAAGCCCAGTTCTGTAGAAAAATAGGTATACTTTTCCGCAAAATGGTGCTATACTAGAGCGATGATATGGAAACAGCCGGCTGCTGTTTCCCTTTGACGGCTCTTTTTACACAGAAAAAATCAAGCCGCTTTGCGGCAGCGGATACAGAAAAACCAACCGCACAGACCACCAACACAGCAACAGAGGGCTTGGGAAACCTGGGCAAAACCCGCCGCGGGACAGGGCGAGCGGGTGCGCTCGGTGCTTCCCTGCGTTTGATGCCCCGATTTTTTGGTCTGGCTGCGCGGAATCTCAACAGAAAAGGAGTTATTATGGCAGAAAAACTGAAAATCATTCCCTTGGGCGGGCTCAATGAGATCGGCAAGAATCTCACCGTCTACGAGTATGGCAACGACATCATCATCGTAGACGTGGGCATGGGGTTCCCGGATGACGATATGTACGGCATCGACGTGGTCATTCCCGATGTGAGCTATCTCATCAAGCACAAGGACAAGATCCGGGGCATTTTTTCTCACCCACGGGCACGAGGACCACATCGGGGCGCTGCCCTATGTGCTGCGGTCCTTCCAGGCCCCATCTACGCCACCCGGATGACCCTGGGGCTGGTCCGCCTGAAATTGGAGGAGCACAAGCTGCTGGACGCCACCAAGCTGGTCACCTGCGAGGCCGGGGACGTGATCCAGGCGGGGAAGTTCTCTGTGGAGTTCATCCACGCCAACCACTCCATCGCCGACGCGGTGAGCTTTTGCCATCAAGTGCCCGGTGGGCGTGGTGATCCACACCGGTGACTTCAAGATTGACCCCACCCCCATCAAGGGGAAGATCATGGACCTGACCCGCCTGGGCCAGCTGGGCAAGGAGGGGGTCCTGGCCTTGCTGTGCGACTCCACCAACGTGGAGCGCCCCGGCCACACCCGCTCGGAGCGGGCGGTGGGGGCCAGCTTCGACGAGCTCTTCAAGGGCTGTGAGGAGCGGATCATCGTCACCACCTTCGCCTCCAACGTGGACCGGATCCAACAGATCGTCAATGTGGCCGCCAGCTATGGCCGGAAAGTGGCCGTCACCGGCCGGAGCATGGAGAACTCCATGCGGGTGGCCACCGAACTGGGGTACACCGACATCCCCAAAGGGGTCATGGTGGACATCAACCACATCAAGTCCCTGCCCAAGGACAAGGTGTGCATCA
>VOFI01002839.1_pt1 | contig 62857 bp, 73 predicted proteins | sample 5384131 | NCBI WGS metagenome assembly VOFI01 (sample SAMN12384728, study PRJNA508395) | human gut metagenome | isolation source: healthy gut H | host: Homo sapiens
TTGCAGATTTTTTATAGAATGAAGAAATGCATCTTCTGCATTTGTAAAATCAAAGTGCGATTGCGAATAAAAACTTGAGGCACCTCACTAATAAAAAAAGTGAGCCAGTTTTAATAAGAAAAATTCAAGCCAAAGCTGCTTGACAATGGGTATGGCCGCAGCAGGCGAATGGCTGCGTTTCACTATATCGGAAAAAGAGTGGACAACCATTAATTGTCCACTCTTTATCTCATACAAATTCGATTTTCAAAGTCTTTCCAAGTGCAGTTGCAGGCAGCCGCAGTGTTTAGGATATGGGGTACCACTCTGTTACAACATACTGCCCTCACTCAACCGAATCACAATCACATCCTCAAGCGAAATAGCATCAATGCTACATGGCACATATCCTCGCAGGTACGTTTTCAGCTCCAGCTTGTCGATTGCCTGCTGTATGCGGCTTGTCAGTTTTTCCGATCTTCTTTTGTAGCCAAAATCCCGCAGCAGCTTTCTAAGTTTCACTTTCCGGTATGCGACGCCGGAATACCTCAATTGCAGCCAGATCAGCTTAAAATAAGCATCAAAACAATCAGATTCTTCCTCGGAATAAAGCGAAGTATGCTCTGTTTCCATTAGGATCAGTGCCGCTTCGTCATAGGAAACTGCATCCAGTTCATAAATGTTCAGCAGATTCATGACGCTCTGCTTGAACTGCAAATATGTGCTGCCATATTCTGTCGGGATATGTGTCTTGTGATTTTCAAACAAGTCCCATAAGATCTCGTTTTCTCTTTGGTGAGACGTATTTTCGAGAAACAGATATACCGCAACATCGTCTGGCGTGATCCAATATGCTGTATGCGACATCAGTGATCTCCCTTACGCTGGTTGCAGGTTCTGCAAAGTACCTGTAAATTATCCGGAACACTCAGACCGCCTTTTGCCATGGGGACAATATGATCTACCTGCAAAAGAGCCGTTCGGAAATACTTCACCGCAGCCGGCACATACATAGCTGCCGTCATCATTTCTTGCAGCAGCAAAAGCATCTTCCTTTAGTTGCAAGCCAATTTTCGGATACAGTTCAATGATCTTCTGCAGGGGGGAACTGTTCGAGATTTCGCAGTTCCGCTTCTGTCTGCGGTTCTGCTGCTGCAATTTCAATGTCTCCGTCCAGCTTGTCCAGTTCCAGATCGATCAGCTTCTTAAAGAAGTACGGGTTGGTATAATACACGGGGAGCAGGCTGCCCTCTTCTGCCCAAAGGCTCTGAATATAGGCGTTTTTTCGCTTCTACGCATATCTTCGTCGTAGATCTTCTTTGCGATTTCAGAAACATCCAGCTTTTTTTTTCGCTCCATTTCATCGATCGTCACAAACAGAGGTGCAACAGCCTTCTGTGCATAAAACTTCAGCAGATGCTCGATGTCGTTCCGATTGCAGGAGGGAATCATGTTTTCGTCAAAGTAGCTTTGGAAACAATGCTCGGTCATGTCGTCCAGCGTTTCTTCCGGAATGGTTTCACCTTCAATGCCGTAATGCTCCATCAGATTGGGCAGGTCACGGATCAGGCTCTGGTAGGCATTCTGTGTGCTGTTGTATACCAGAATCTGATGATTGCATTCCAGCGTGGACAGCATATACATACCAAGAGGAATCAGTTCAATTGCCGGTGTGCTGTCCAATGCGGACGTATCCACGGCAGCATCTGCCATTCGTGCGAACTCTTCGATCTTTGAAATTGCGATCAGCCGAATCTGCTGCTTTTGGGTCTCGGCAAGGGTCTCTTTTTCGTGATACTCTGCCTCCGTAAGTGTTTCCGGATTTACCCATGCGATTTTATCGTTCCAGTCATCGACAAAGCTGACGATATATGCCTCTTTTGTGCCTCCTGCTTTCAATCCACGCAACGCTCGACCCACCATCTGCGTCATCAGTGTTGTGGAAACGGTGGGGCGTGTCAGAAATACTGTATGGGTTTTGGCAGGTCTGTTCCCTCTGTGAGGATATTGACGTTGATGAGTACCTGGATTTCTCCATTGCGGTATGCTTCGATTTTACGTTCGTTGTCTGCATTGGAAATGGTGATGCCCGTTATCATATCCTGTACTTCGGAAATGATAAACTCTGATTTGATACCGTATTTTTTTTCCCTTTTCGTTGAAAAGTGCATTTAAGGTAATCGCGTGATTTTTATTCAGTGCAAAAACAATGGTAGGCCCGTATTTTTCATAGTTATTTATATATTCATCAACGATAATTCTGTTACGTTCCTTACTTCCTGCAATGTCATTAACGATATTTTCCGGCAGTGTATCCAGATTCTCAATGCTTTTCAACGCCTGGACTCCCAGATGTTCTGTAAACTGTATATTGGTGTTGCAGTCAATAAAGGTAGGCGTTGCGAGAATGCCCTTTTTGATGAGGGTGTCCAGATCGGTCTTGTACACAATATCATCTGTAAAGACTTGCTTTAAGGCACCCTGCTCGTCCTCTGAGGTACGGAATGGTGTCGCCGTGAGTCCCAGCAGCTTCATGGATTTCGTGTGATCTGCAACATACTGGATAATTTTCTTGTAGGATTTCGCCACGGCGTGATGTGCCTCGTCGATCACCAGATAGATTTCTTCCCCATTCAGCCAGTTTTTCAGTTTATCCAGACTGCGGATCATGCTGTCCTTGCTGGCAATAAGAATACGGTCGGTTTTCTGAATATGTACGGGCTTATCGTGCATTCCAGAAATGATGCGGTAATTGAAAACCGTGCGGTTTACCATTGTATCGGTATAGGCGTTTCGGGCGAAAGCCTCTGCCGCCTGCTCCAGGAGCAGATGTCTGTGTGCAAGCCAGAGAATCTTTTTGTTCTGGTCTACTGCATTCCGAAGCAGCCAGTATGCGGCTGTTAACGTTTTTCCGCCGCCTGTGGGCAAAACAAGCAGGGTACGGAATGACCCTCTTTTTGTCCATGGCATCTAACTTCCGGATTGCCTCTTCCTGATGCTCATAGAGCTGTCGTGGATTCTTTCCCAGTGCCGGGGTGATCGTCTGGGCGTTGATGTTTTCAATCATAATTGGCATATCTGTCAATCTGCCTCCTTTGACTTTTGGTTGTAATGGCTTGATAAATCTCTCTGAATGTTTCCTCACGCCTTTACGATCTTACATTTCTTCTTATAACAAGCCACGCCGTACTTATAGATCGTCTGCACCTCTTGATTATGATGTTTGCATAGCAGGCGTGTCAGCGTGCGAAGTGAATTTTCCAAATCTCCTTCGTTCAGTGACATACTTCGGATTCTGTTGAATTGACCTTTTTCTACCAAATCAAGAACAGTACTGTCGGCTAAGTAACTGTGACGCTGATATTCTTCTCCACACCGAATGCATTATAGGTGTAGGACTTGGTAATTGCACCTGTTGAATCTGTCAGGTTAACCACATCACCATGTGCATTCTGCGTATAGTAGGTATATCCGGACTTTTCGCCATCGGTAAAGCCAATCAGCTGATTCAGACCGTCATAGGTGTTGGTCTTAGTCTCGTTAAGCTTTCCATATTACTGAATAAAAACTATTTTTAGCTAATTATCACTGATTTGCATATTATTTTTTTAGATGGTCTCCGGAGTTGAGCAATATATCTATTCCAATATATTCTGATAAATCCATTATCGTATTACTTTCAGAATTAGATTCTGCTTTTTCTATTCTGTCGATTCTCAATAACTTATCGAAAATTTCAGTTGTATCAAATTTTGACCAGCAAATCACATTATATCCGCAGCCCCAAAAATCGCAACAAGTCATTTCATAATACAGCACTTCATGAAAGCTCAAATCATAATCAGTTTTTTCCCATTCACTTTCTAACTCAACATTAATTACCTTATTGGAATGATTATAGATTACATTTTCAATATACGCATCATGCAAATTGATATTTTCAATTTCACGAATATTATTACATGATATAATCATACAGCTTCCTCCATAAACACCGCTTTAATATCCTTTATACCATGATGCCCATGGTTCAGGCATTATTTGACCAGCATAATAATGCACTACTTCCTTAATATTCAAATCGATCTACGCCGCCGAATTTCACCTGGCATCGCTTCTTACAGAAACAGATACCATACTTCGAAATATTTCGGTAAAGCTCATCCTGCAGCCCTGCGATGTAGTTCTTCTCCTCGATCTGCCGTAAAGCTTCATCACATTTGGCAGACATCTCTTTGTATGTCTTTGCAATCTTGAATTCCAATATTGCAGCATATTCAGCGTCAGAACGCTGTTTCACAACCAGGTCAAATCGGCCTTCACCAGATTCGATATTAGACAGCACTTCATAATCTGCAAATCCCGAAACAAGTCCTGTCACAAAGCCGTGATAATAGCTTTCCTGCTCATCATGATAACTGATCGTAGTAAGCAGCCAGTGCCGCAGCTGCTTTTCCAGTTTTTCTGGTTCGCCGTAAATAATGGATTCGATGATATCCGTTCTGCTGTCTGCATTGATCTTCTTCTCAAACCAGGCACGAATGGTGTTTTTTTGTAAATGCTCTTTACCTCAGTGTTTGGGATCACCATTTCATAATAGGTCTCGTCGCCGATGGTTTCGTAAGCGGTCACTTTTAGGTATCCTGTAAAAAGCAAAAAGCTCCAGATGTACTCGCTGTTCACATCTATCGTTCCATATGTGATATCCTCATAAATCTGTGCTCTGACAGGCGTGCCGTTTATCAGTTCTTCTATTGCATTTTTTCGTCCTGTCGTTGGATTCTTCGATCAGACGCTTTACGATTTCGTTTGAACTGGTGTTAGACCAGTAGGGTTTGCATAGAGCAGAACTTTTTTTCAGCTGCCTCTGACAGGTAATTCAAAACGCTCCACGGGTTATAAATATCAACATCGTTGAATTTGTAGCCATCATACCAATGTGCAATATCTGAGGATTTGTCTGTTAAATCATAGCATTCAAGCATGACGTTGATTTCTTCTTGGGTAAATCCGAAACTGTCATCAAATTTTGTGCTCATGATTGAAAAAAATCTGAAGATTATTCAGTCCAGTAAAAATACTCTCCTTTGAAACTCTCAGGCAGCCTGTCAAAAAAACGCACGGTCAAGGGAGGGGTTGGTTTTCAGTGCTGATTCAAATACAGAACGAATCAGGTTCACCATATCCGTATAAAATCCCTGGTGGAATGCGTTTTCAAGCGGAACATCGTATTCATCGATCAAAATGATGACGTTCTTATTGTAATATTTCACCATTATGTCCGATAAGAATTTTATAGAATCAAGATAAAACGCATCCTCTGCTCTTTGAGTTAGGATACTGTGAAAAAGATCTCTTTCTGAATCGGATATTTTGCCGCTTTTAAAGGATGACCTTGTGTCTGTCATATTCTCTTGCAATCAAAACTTTGAACATATGAAAGGCATCTTTATAGCTTCCCTGTTTCATACTCTTCAGAAATGCTGATGACAGGGGATTGCCCCTGATATTTCATGTATTCGGGATATTCTGAAATCTTTAATCTATCAAACAGATATGCATTGCTTTCATCTGTCTTCTCAAAAAGCGCTGAATCATGCTCATATTCAAAGTTTTGCCGAATCTTCTTGGTCTGGTAAAAAAGTCCGACCTTTACCTTGTTTACAATCAAATCTTTTTATCATGAGGGTCTTATCTACAAAATAATACCCTGAATCGATTACTTCTTTAAAATCCTCTATGCCGATTGGCAGCGGTTTTCTTTCCATTATTTTCACCTCGAATTCTTATGGAATATTTTTCCTCACGCCTTTACGATCTTACATCTCTTCTTATAACAAGCCACACCATACTTACTGATACTTTTTAAGGCATCCGGATAGTTCATTCCAGCCGCACCCTTTAAGCTGAGAAATACAACGGGGTATTTGTTTTGATACTTCTCGCAGATATCGGAGTGTCTGCTGATGGCAAGCCCCTCAAACAGCGATGCGTCCTGCCCGATCTCAAAGAATGTTTTCAGCGTATCCATGGTCAGTGTTTTGCCGAATCGCCGGGGACGGGTAAACAGATTTGCATCCCCATGATTCCGGAGCAGGTCTGAAATGATCTCTGTCTTATCGACATAGTACATATCGTTTCTGCGAAGCTTTTCAAAGTTCTCAACGCCGATGGGGAGCATTTTTTCTTTCGGAACGCATGGTGTAACTCCTTTCATAGTCTTATAACGATTTCTCACTTGCATTTATTATATCATGAAACAGCGTGAAAATCAACTTGAATGCAGGCACAGTAAGAAAAAAAAGCCTGCTCTGAGCAGGCTTTCTCTATAAATGTTTTGATAAAGCTTATCTTTTGACTCTGCAATATCATTTTTCACTTGAAACAGTAAGGTGTATTATCATGAAATAATGCTGTCATAGAAGCCGTTTTTATTGCCGAAGTAATCGAGAATGAGAAACAGACAAGTGTTAAGCACCACAACTCCTGCTTGTCTTGAACTATGTCATATTGCTTTGCAGCAATTTCTTGAGCCACTGAAATGCTTTGGTATGTTTGATAGGAGAGTATGTTAGGACAGTCCTCTGACAAGTTTTTTAGTCTCTTGATGTTCATCTGCATCAACTTTATGAAGTCTTCTTTTTTTATATTCGGTTACAGCAATGCCTGACAACTTCATTTGACTGGCTAAGCTCTTGAATTTGCCTAACATGGCAATCGGAATTGTTGCAGATAAATATTGGTCGTCATCAAATGTATTGCAATATCGAAAAGATTCCATCATGGGATAATTTATGTATAACCGCCCGATAGACGGGTCGGTTTCATCTGTAAAATGTTCTGCCATTTCAATTAACTTTGGGAAATTATCCGCAAGCAGTTCTTTCGTTGAAACAGACAATCCACGTTGCTCTGGGGCTTTATGATGCAGATCAGCATCAAAGACCAAATAGGTGTAGGCGAACTTTTTGATCTAATCTCTTTTTGGTCTCATCATCTCTGATAAGTTCTTTCAGGACATCTTTTATGTCGCAGTCAAAAAAATATTCTTTACACTTGTGGTATAACGTGTAGAGGTTTGTTCCGACAACGCATAATTCGGCGTTTAATTCGAATCTTTGAAGAATAGATTGGAAAAAGTCCGGTTCTGTTCGTTCACCCTCTAATACAATTAAAATCCTCATCATTCCGTAAATGCCCCATTGATATACATTTTTTTCCAGGTTATGTGCTTCTCGAATTTCACGATCAGTTGAATCATACAGGTTTGTGATTTTATTTTTTGTCATTAAGAAACAGCAATCTGGTCTTGTAAGACGATTTTGCATCAGATAGGTGTTGTGTGTGGTAAGCACGGACTGAAAACCGGACTGCTCATTCAGTAACTGAACAATCAGCTCCGCAGATTCATAGTGGAAAAAAGCATCAAACTCATCAATGAACAAAAAAGAGATCTTAGGAAAAGCTGCGACGCTCCAGGCAAAGTAGAGGAGCAATGCCTGCGTTCCAGTTGATGCCAGAGATAAAAAGGCGCTTTTTCAGTGCGTTCTCCGTTGCGATAATAAGCATATAAGATGTATCCATCATTTTCATTCTCAAATCCCAGCTGGTAGTCAAGACCGTTTTGTTTTAAGAAGTATTGAAACTCCTCCAGCTTATTATTTTCACGAATCATTTCTGTCAATTCAAAATTTCTTGTTGTAAAGCCCATGTGAGAATTTCCTTCGGACAGACTGCGATACCACAACATGTTTTCACAAAAATGGATCAATTTCGTTACTGGGGAAGAAGAATTCGTAGGCGTGTTGCGATAGATATACTTCAGTACAGATAGTTTATTATCCGGCAGGTCAATATTCAAACTTCCTTTGAGCGTACTGTCCACAAATCGTTCCGTTTCCGACTGGCTAAAGTAATCGAATCGCACCAGTTCCTTTCCGTTTAACTTCAATGTCTCTTTTCGCAAGTCGTATTGATCCAGCTTTATATATTCGTAGACAATATCATCGTTTCCAAATTTGAAAAAGTAGCGAAAAACCACTGGCTGATCCAGATGCTCCAAGTTTCTGTAATTCTTTTTTCTGCAGGCATTTGTTGTCTGTAAGGTGACTGATAATATCAAAAAGTGCAAAGCCAAGCACACTTTTTCCAATGCCATTTTTTTCCGTATATGATTGCCTTGTTAACGATTCCATTATAAACCAGGTTTTGATTAAAGCTATAGTCACGGGAAGTCAGATCAAATACCAACTTTTCCGAAAAACAACGGTAGTTTTCAACCTCAAATCGCCTTAACATCGAAAATTCACTCCCAAAATGCAAACTCTTTATCATGATTATATCAGCTTTCTTCCTCAAAGTCAATAACTGTCCGTAAGAAAATTACGGATACGAATTTTTTATACGGTTATAGTATGCTGAAAAAAGGCTGGTTTATTCGTTGCAGATGCTTTTGGGCATCGTTTTGTTTTAGCACAGGTCATTCGACACCTGCTCTAAGATACAAAAAAATCCCGCCACTTACCCTACTCCTGCAAAAGCAAGACGAAACGTGGCAGGAACTTTTTTTGATCCAGGTTTATTCCAGCAAGCCATACACCCCAAACCAACAAACAGCATCAAGGGGGAACATCACACAAGCCATCCACAGAACCGCACTTCATTTCTCATTTCCAAAATATGCCCAGTGCTGCCTCCCAGGAGAAGTCCAGCATATAAAGAACGGCATAGCCGCTTTCCCAGACAGACGCAATGATGATGATCGGCATCAACACACAGGGAAGTCCGATGTAAGCCAGAGATTGCGGTTTTCAGTCCGGTTTTTTATCAGTGCAGCACAAAATGGCATATAAAAACCGCTCATGCTATCCCGTGCAAGTAACTGCAGAATCCCTTGCATCCTTCGAAGTGTTTAAAAGCTTTTCCCTGATTGTGCTGTTACTTGACTTGACAGTCTAACTTTTCAAAAGGAAATCTATCACATTTATGATCTTGATCCCATCTTCATCCATCGGCATTTCATCCATTGTGATGATATACTTCGGATAGTTATCACGAATCCGCTTTAACGGCGTAATTTCTCTGTCGAATGTATCTTCGCTCATAACAGTAGCAGAAACCTGATAGTATGCTGTCTCTCCGCTGCGTTCTGCAACAAAGTCTACTTCCAGTTCACCCACTTTACCAATGCTGACATGGTATCCTCTGCGAATCAGTTCCAGATATACAATGTTCTCAAGGATATGTCCGATGTCACGTCTGCGATTTCCAAGCAGCAGTTGACGAAGTCCCATATCGACGGCATAATATTTTTCCAGAGATTTTAAATGCTGTTTTCCCTGTATATCATAGCGTTTAGCTTTGTAAAGAATAAATGCTTCTGTTAAAGCGGTTACATAGTTTTCAGCCGTTAAAGATGTGGTTTTTCGTCCAAATGAAGTCAGACTGTCTGCGATCTTCTTGGAGGATACAATATTGCCGATATTGTCGAACATAAACTTGATCACACTTTCCAATAAACTGATGTCATTGATTCGTTTACGGGAAGCCACATCCTTGATTAAAACTGTGTGATAAATGCCGTCCAGATAATCATGCCGAATGGCATCATCATCAATTTGTACGGCATATGGAAACCCGCCGTTCTGAAAATACTTCTGCCATGCAGAATGTTTTTCAAGACCGGATAATTCCAGATATTCCGCAAAAGATAAAGGCAGCATAGGAATCTCAATATATCTTCCAGAGAGAAGTGTTGCAAGCTCACCAGAAAGTAAGTATGCGTTAGACCCGGTAATATAAATATCCGTATTTTCACGAAGAAACAGCGAATCTACCGCTTTCTGAAAGTTCGGAACCGCCTGAACTTCATCCAGAAATATATAAGTCATCTTACCGGGAACCAGTCGCTCTGTCACATAAGAATGCAACGCATGATAATCCAGCAAACCCTCATTTTCAACATCTTCAAAATTGATTGCAATGATCTGTTCTTGTTCGACTCCAGTGCTCAGAAGATACGACTGAAACTGTCTTAGCAACGTTGATTTTCCGCATCTTCGGACACCTGTCACAACTTTAATGATCTGTTGGTCCTGCAGTTTTTGATTTTATCCATATAGATCTTACGTTCTACCATACAATCACCTCTTTTTTATAGTATACCATAAAAAGATAGAAATAATCAATAGTTTTTTAAGTGTACTATAAAAACTTTTGACTGTAAATAAAGAGGTGGTATGCTTAATGCTATATTACATAATATCTCTCTTAATTTCTGTTGTAGCAGATGAGATTTTATATCTCTTCTACAAGTGGCTGAGCAGGAAGTAGCCCGACAACAGCACAACATTTTGCCTGATTCTTGTATGGGATAAGGCGAAAGCCCCCAGAGGTCGCAACTCTGGGGGCTTTCTTATTGCGTGACTGTATTGCCACTACATTATTCCTTTCCATTCTCATTTTAGCACAATTGCAGTACCTTGTCAAGATCTTTTTTCCGATGGAAAAGTTGATTGCAGTCGGAACAATATATCTGCTAAAAATAAAACTGAGCCAGCTGAGGGAAAAATGATAATAAAAAAGTGAGCCACAAATAATAAAAATCCTGTATCATAAGAGAAAGAACTTGTATACAGGAGGAATAAGGAGTGGCAATAGCAATGGAGATCTATGAAAAGATCAGATATTATCGAGAGCATACAGACTTCAGCCAGCGTAATGTAGCAAAGATACTGGGGATCTCACGAAACACAGTAAAGAAATACTGGGAAGGACGAACAGTTCCATGGGAACGCAAACCTGGCAGCGGCAGAAAAAATGACATCATCACCGATGAAGTCAAAGCATTTATCATGAAGTGCCTGGATTCTGACCAGAAAGCACCGCGGAAGCAGCAGCATACAGCACATAAGATATACACACGCCTGGTTGCCGAATGTGGTTTTGATGGCTGTGAAGCTTCTGTAAGACGGACGGTGGCAGAACTCAAAGGCAAGGTGAGCAATGTGTTTGTACCATTGTCCTATGACCCAGCCGAAGCCGTTCAGGTGGATTGGGGTGAAGCAACTGTAATACTTGGCGGGATCAGGCAGAAAATCCAAATATGGTGTATGCGTGAATGCCACAGTGGGGATATCTTTGTTTCCGCTTTTTACCGGCAGAATGAAGAAAGCTTTCTGGAAGGGATCGTAAAAGGACTTGAACATTTTGGCGGAACACCGCAGAAGATCATTTTGATAATGCTCGTGTTGCTGTAAAAGAAGGCTTTGGATGTCATGCAAAAAGCAACAGACAAATATCTTTCCCTGTCGGCACACTATTCCTTCAAACCAGTATTCTGCAATCCGGCACAGGGGCATGAAAAAGGGCTTGTAGAAGGTCTGGTAGGACTTGTCAGAAGAAATTTCTTCGTGCCTGTCCCTAACATATCGACCATAGATGAACTGAATGAAAAGCTTCTGGAATATTGCGCTGTGTACAGAAATCATAAGATACCCGGAAAAGATCTGACGGTAGGTGAAATGGCTGAAAACTGTAAGGATCATTGGATCCCCTTACCGCCGTACCGATATGATACATCAAATACACTTCAGATCAAAGCGGATGATTTCTCACTTGTGAGATTTGATCACAACAAATACGCAGTGCCGTATCAGTACAGTTCCAAAATGATAACGGTCAAAGGAAGCGGCAATCAGGTCATAATGCTGTTCCGCGGTAAGATCATTGCAAAATATGATCGTGATTACCGTCATAACCAGACCCATTATCGTTTAGAGCATTACATCGGATTGATCGAAAAGCGTCCGAGAAGTGTTTACCATGCTGCACCGATCAAGAAACCTGTTCCAACCGAACTTTATCAGTTTTTGATGAAACTGAGCAGTCCCAAAGAAATTGTCAAGGTGCTGCGGCTGTACCTGGATATCGGAAATGCGGTATTGAAACACTTGCCTTATGCAGATTCCTACAACAGCTGTATGCAGGAGTGATCGGAAGTCCGGTAAGAAAAATACAGATAGAATCCTCCATCGGGATCGTACCGCCGGATCTCAAACGATATGATTCGCTTCTGAAAGGCGGTGATGCGGTATGAACAGCGTACAGAAAGAAATGATCAGGCTCTATGCAAAAAACAACTCAGACTGCCGACTTTCAATAACTATGAAAAAGTCATACGACAGCTTTCTGCTGACGATGGTTATGCACAATTTCTGATAGAGCTGATGAAACAGGAGCTTGCAGAACGTTCAGCAGCGGGTCAGAAACGCAGGATAAAAGCTGCGAAATTCCCAACACTGAAAACGCTGGATGCGTTTGATATGGCAAGACTTGAAAACGTCAGTAAAAGCACCATACAGCAGCTCGCTTCCTGTGATTTCATAAAGCAGCGTCAAAACATTGTCATGATCGGAAATCCCGGGAGCGGAAAGACGCATCTTTCGATCGCACTTGGCATGAACGCCTGTGAGGCGGGGTATCGGGTAAAATTCTATACGGCTGTCAATCTTGCTGCTGAGCTTGCAGAAGCAGTTCAGATGAACAGGCTTTCCAAACTTGAAAAGAGTCTCAGTAAGATAGATCTTCTGATCATCGATGAACTCAGTTATCTGACTTTTAACAGGTATCAGTCAGAGATGCTTTTTCAGATCATATCAGAACGTTCAGAAAGAGCCAGTGTTATCATAAGTACAAATCTTGAATTTTCACAATGGACACAGCTTTTGAAAATGAAATGCTGCTTGCTGCACTCATAGACAGGGTCACCTTCCGATCCTTTGTTCTGAACATGAACTGCAGCTCGTCTTACCGCATCGACTCAACCTTGAATCACGATTAGTGGCTCAAAATTTTTTATCACAACTGGCTCACTTTTTTATTAGCGAGGTGGCTCAGTTTTTATTGACAAAGGCAGGAACAAAGTGCAACTGCGAATAAAGAAGTTATCCGGTTTTGAGGATCATTTTTCAAAGTTCCACCTTTTCCGCATTCTGTGCCAGCGTCAATTGCAGCAGCTTGTCGGAACGATGGATGGCATTGTTGACGTTCTGAAATTCTTGTCCCTGGATGGAATTGAGAAATTCCTGCCGCCCTTCCTTGTTGGGAATCCAGGCGGTTTTTGTATCGAAGTCGTATGTCAGATAGCCCAGATGCACCAGTAAGGTCAAAATATCATCTGCGGTTTCAAAAGTACACATATCGTTCTGAAATGTTTTCGTATTGATGGAAATATGTTCTCCGGCAATCGTTCGAATGATCTTATCCCGCAAGCCGTTCTCATTGCGGACGATATACATTTTCAAAGCCTCATAGGTTTCAGTCTGTGTCCAGTAACTGTCAAAGATGCCGTTCATCATCGCTGATGTTACAGATCTTGGATTATAAATGGATATACCATTGACAGTATAGCCATCGTACCAATCTTTCGTTTGTTCAAAAGACATATGATAACGTTCACAGAGCTGACGAACTTCCCTCTCTGTAAAACCAGTGAATTTTGCGAGTGCATATTGATTGGTCATAGCGTATTCCTTGAACATATTCAGTGCAGAATGTTGACCGTATTTCTTGATTGGGAGAATGTCTGTCATATAGGCAAGTGCCACATAGGGCTGCCCTTTCAGAAAATCCCGCAGAAAATCCAGATATTCCTTTGGAGCAGTTGCATTATCCCGATGTACCCGGAAAATGGAATCCCATTCGTCAATGATAAAGATAAACTTTTCCCGTTTCTGCGAAAAAATATCTTTTGATGTCCTTACCAAGTCTGTTTCATCAAACAATGTAACATCCGGCATTTCCATTTTCACATCAAACAACAATTCCTTTGTTAAGCGTGCCACCATGTCTTTTATCACAGGATATTTGCTGACAAACTGCTGGATATCGATATGAATCACATTGTACTGATTCAGGGCAATACCGCACAAAGTCGTCAGACGCTCTTTGTACGGTATTGCCTTATAGTCATACTCTTTCATTCCTGCCTGTTTTTATTGACATTTTTGGAAATCACAAAAGTCAGAATAACAAGCACAAGTGGAAAAATACAGCCTGCAAGCACGCCCTTGCGAATATCATCTCCTGCACTTTGTGAAATGTTTCCTACGATACCCGGACCTATTGCACCGCCAAGGTCGCCTGCCATGGCAAGAAGGGCAAACATTGCTGTGCCGCCTGAGGGCATTTTCCCCGAACAGATGCTTATGGTTCCAGGCCACATAATTCCAACGGAAAAGCCGCATATTATACAGCCTGCAAGCCCAAGCATGGGAATATCCGACAGGGAAGCAACAAGATAGCATACCAGGCAAAGCATGCCTGAGCCTATCATAAATTTTATTAGGTCAAGCCTGTCGCCGTATTTTCCATACAGTGAGCGACTTATTCCCATAGTCACCGCAAACAGGCAAGGCCCGGCAATATCTCCCATAGCCTTTGAAAGATCCAAAGCAGATTCCGCAAATGCAGATGCCCACTGTGCCATTGAAAGCTCCGACGCTCCCGCACATATCATCAGCAGTATGGAAATAATGAACACGGGGGTTTTTAAAAGATTTCCGATACTCATACTTTGCCCGTCCTCGGCAGGGTGTTCAATGGGACAGGTGATGAGATTAAAAATATTATACAGCGGAATTATTGCCCAGATACAAGCAAGCCATTTCCAATTGCCTATACCGAACACCGAGAAAAATACTGTGGAAAGCAGGATAACTCCTACCGAGCCCCAACAGTAAAAGGAATGGAGCAAACTCATTGCCGCCTCTTTATGCTCAAAGGGACAGGATTCAACGATAGGGCTGACAAGCACCTCCGTAAGACCGCTGCCCACCGCATATACAATTGTGCTGATGATTATTCCCATAAACGGGTCGGGCATTATCTGAGGAAGAAACGCAAGTCCCAGAAGTCCTGCTGACGAAAACAGCTGAGAACCCACAACGCATCTGCGGTAGCCTATTCTGTCCGCAAACTTTGCACAGAGAATATCCACAATAAGCTGGGTGATAAAGAAAACGGATGATATGAGCGCAATTTTTCCGAGAGGGATATTGTAAACATTGTGGAATGTGAGAAATAGCAGCGGTGCAAAATTTGCTGTAATAGCTTGTGTAACAAATCCAAGATAACAGGCAATAAGAGTTTTTCTGTAATTCATCTTGACGTTCCTTTCGCTTTTTGATATAATTGTATCATATCATAACAAACGGCATATTTCAATGTACAATATCGCATTTTTATTACACTATATCGCAAAAATGGAGGATAAATTTGAAAAACCTAAACGACGGCTACGCAAAGATCATCACTGACAATTATTCCCAATATGGTCTTTTTCTCCGCTTCTGATAGCCGCAGAAAACAGTTTGATATACCGCAAATATATAAAGCCTGTGCTCATGTCCTCGGTTGAATGCCTGATAATATCGCCGACAGATGAAAAGCAATGTGAGATGCTTGATACAATACGAAATGTGTTTGCCATACAGGAATCGAAAAGCATATCCGAACTGAAAACAACCGAACTTATTATGAAGCTATGGGGGCAGATTTACGAAAGCATAAGTTGGAACGACACTCAAAACATAAACAAAACCTCCGCACAGGCACAAGCACAGCTGCAGATAATGATGCAGCATATCCACAAAAACTATTATCGTCGGATAACCTTGGAAGACATTGCAAGATCTGTTTCTATAAGCAAAAGCAGTGTGCTGAATATTTTTAAAAGCTATCTGCACACATCGCCCATTAATTATGCTCTGAATATCGTTTGAAGCGTGCTGCCAAGTTTCTTACGGAAACTGAAAACAGCGTTTTCGTTATAGCTCAGACAGCAGGCTTTGAAAATGTGGGATATTTTTGCCGCAAATTTAAGGCACTCTATGGAATGACGCCTAAGGAGTACAGAAATCACAGGCGGTCGGAACGGAAATAATAAAAAGCAAAGGACTTGCTGCGATTGGCAGTGACAAATCCTTTGCCTATTTTATTTTAAGGCAATACCGCACAAAGAGCGTCTGGTGACTTTGCACGGTATTGCCTTTGATTCAGATAGGCTGGAAGTGTAATGACGGGGTCTATAGGCTGTATGCTTTTTCATATTTTTGTTCAAATCCATTTGCCTTCTTTCTTGATTGGACAACGCTAGGCAACTCAAAAATTCCAACAACTGGCACAAACCGACCGTTTTCCACTTGCCATTTGCCCGTATTTACTTGCCATTTTAGGAAAAAAACCTGTTTTTCGCAAAACACCCCAGGTAACGAAAAAAAGGCTGAATTACGAGCTTTTTTCGTAATTCAGCCGTCTGCAATTGGTCGAGGTGACAAGGTTCGAACTTGCGGCCCCTACGTCCCGAACGTAGTGCTCTACCAAACTGAGCCACACCTCGATTGGCGACTCATATAGTATAGCACATTTCCGGACGCTTGTAAAGCTTTTTTTCGACACTTTCAAAAAAAAAGAAAGTTTTTCTTTTGAAATCTTTGCAAAATAAAATAGATATCTTTGATTTTAGAACAAGCCGCAAATAAAAACAGCCAACAAAAAAGCGGCATCTCTGCCGCCTTTTGTCTGAATGCAGAAAAAATCCCGGAGAATTTACTGCGTTTTTGCTTGATTGGAGCGAACGGCGCTGACAACTGCATAGCTGTGTGCCGGCAGAATGACAGCATCGCCGTCACAGATGCCGCTGATTACTGTGCTGAACGCATACTTCTCAAAGCACTTGTCCCGGAGAGAGACCATGGCAGTCTCATCGCTGCGGTTCATCAGCACAACAGCGCTGGAACCGTTCTGCAGAATGTATCGTGCAAAGCCCAGCACCTTTTCCTCCAGTACCAGGAACTCCATAGCGCCCTCTGCAAAAAGCCGGATGCTCCCGGCGGATCTTCGCCATCTGACGGGTGTATTCCACCAGTTCCGTATCCTCATTGCCCCACGGATAGCAGCGGCGGTTGAACGGGTCTTTCCAGCCCTGCAAGCCAGCCTCGTCACCATAATAAATGCTGGGGACGCCGGGCAGGAAGAACTGGAGTACCATAGCGCCCTTTGAGCAGAGCCTTGCCACGGTTGTACTCGTCCGGAGACAGTTCGTTGGATGCCATCCAGTCCTTGCTCTTGTCGTCGCAGGGCTGACCGCCGAAACGGTTGATGGCACGCTCGATGTCGTGGGTGGAGACAAAGTTCATCAACACATCCACCGTGCATTTTCGGATAGTTTTCCAGGATCACCATAATGCGGTCCCGGAATGTGGTGGCAGCCTCACCCTTCATGTAGGCGATGATCGCCTCACGGAACGGATAGTTCATTACGCTGTCCAGCTGGTCGCCCAGGAGATAGCGCCGCTTGACGCCGTAAGCCTCCTTGTTGGACGCATCCTCCCAGACCTCGCCGATGACGATTTTTTCCTCATCATACTTCTTGACGCAGGTGCGCAGATTGTCCAGGAACTCGTCCGGCAGCTCATCTGCCACGTCCAGACGGTATCCGGCGGCGCCCAGGCTCATCCAGTAGTCCAGTACGCCGTCGTCGCCGCAGATGTACTTGGTGTAGCTGGGGTTGTTCTCGTCCACATTCGGCAGGGTGTCGATGCCCCACCAGGACTCGTACTCCTTGTTGCCCCAGAAGTGATACCAGGAGTAATACGGGCTGTTCTCGGACTGATAAGCGCCGGGCGTGTTGTAGCGTCCGAACTTGTTGAAATAGATGCTGTCTGCGCCGGTGTGGGAGAATACGCCGTCCAGAATGACGGAGATGCCCCGTACCTTTGCCGCCTTACACAGCTCCCGGAAGTCCTCGTTGGTACCCAGCAGCGGGTCTACATTCCGGTAGTTTGCGGTGTTATAACGGTGATTCTCGTGGGATTCGAAGATCGGGTTCAGATAGATGCAGGTGACACCCAGGTCTTTCAGATAGTCCAGCTTGCTGCGGATGCCGTGCAGGTCGCCGCCGAAATAGTCGTTGTTCCAGACGTGACCATTCTGGTCGGGCTTGTAGTAGGGGAGTTCTCCCCATTCCCGCATCACGCGGTCAGACGGTACATTGTCATGCATTTTGCCGCTGCTGCAAAAGCGGTCGGGGAAGATCTGATACATCACGCCGCCCTTGAGGAACTGGGGTGTCTGATAGTCCTCGTTGTAGACTGTCAGCTGGAACATTTCTCCCTGATCCAGTGTGCCGTGGCAGGCATCGCCCCGCTTGATATAGTGCCGCACACCGTTGGAGGTGTAGGAGAAATAGTAGTAGTGTACGCCGGAGTACTTGGGAATGAGATCTGTGGTGTATGTGACATAGCCGTTTTCGTGTTCTTTCACGTTCATCGGCAGAAAACGTTCCTTGAAGCCGGTGCGGAAAACCACCAGCACCGGAGAAAAGTCCAGCGGCGTTTCTTCCGGCAGGCGAATGGTGAACTGACAGCTCTGGTTCCGGGCGATCGCACCGAAGTGCGACTTATACGCCGGATCCCAACTGTTGTAAAAATAACGCATACAGAGATGCTCCTTTCTTTGCGGAGTGGGAGAGTATTCTTTTCAAAGGGATACTTCCTGTATTAGGTTAGGCTCCCTTGAAAAGGCACCCGAAGGGCGTGCTTTGTGCTGAGCTGGCAGCCGCAGGCTGACTGAGGGATTTTTTCTGTGAAATTTGCAGATAAGGAAAAATTCATTGTAATTCCTTTACCAGCTTCGCTGGTTCAAGGAAGGCTTATTTCTATAGTTTTCACTACAATATAAAGCAGGGATACCTCACACAACCCATCCCATTCAAGAAAACGGAGCAGGGTTTGTGCTGCTCCGTTTTCGTCAGATATATCAGAATGTGTGATAACACGTTCTCAGATATTCCAGATATCCTTTGCATATTCGTTAACTGCACGGTCAGCGGAGAAGATGCCTGCGTTTGCGATGTTGTGCAGGGACATCTTGGTCCAGGTATCCTTGTCGGTGTACAGCTTTGAACTGCGCTCCTGTACCTGGCAGTAGCTGTCGAAGTCAGCCAGAACCATGTACGGATCCTGGGTGCGCAGGGGAGTCAGCCACTTGGGTGAACTTGCAGCCGTTGATGCCGGCATACATCCGGTCGATACAGCTCTTGATGATCGGGTTGTTGTTGTAATAGTCCTCCGGACGATAGCCACGAGCCTTGAGGGTGTTGACTTCCTCGGTCTTCATGCCGAAGATGAGGATGTTGTCAGCGCCCACTGCGTCGCCGATCTCGATGTTTGCGCCGTCCAGTGTGCCCAGCGTCACCGCGCCGTTCAGCATCAGCTTCATGTTGCCGGTACCGGATGCCTCTGTACCTGCCAGAGAGATCTGCTCCGAAATATCGCAAGCCGGCATCAGCAGCTCGGACATGGTAACGCAGTAGTTCTCCAGGAAGTAAACGGACAGCTTGTCGGAGATGCGGGGATTCTTGCGGATCTCCTCAGACAGCGCCCAGATCATCTTGATGATCTGCTTTTGCCAGATAATAGCCCGGCGCTGCCTTTGCAGCGAAGATGTAGGTCTTGGGCGTAAAGTCCATATCCGGATTTTCCAGCAGGGCGTTGTACTGTGCCAGAATGTGCATTGCATTCAGATGCTGACGCTTGTATTCGTGCAGACGCTTTACCTGTGCATCAAATACACTGTCGGTATCCAGGATGAGACCGCTCTTTTTCTTGACGAACTTGGCGAAACGCTCCTTGTTTTCCTTCTTGATCTTGCGCAGCTGTTCCAGAACAGCCTTGTCATCAGCGAAAACGTCCAGCTTTTTTCAGCTCGCTGCCGTCCTTCAGGAAACCGTCGCCGATCTTGTCACGCAGCAGCTGGGTCAGACCCGGGTTGGACTGATACAGCCATCTCCGGTATGCGATACCGTTGGTGACGTTCTTGAACTTGTTCGGGGTGTCCAGATATTCTTCGTGGAATACGCTGTCCTTGATGATCTCCGAGTGCAGCTTGGAAACGCCGTTGACGCTGTGAGATGCCATAACGCACAGGGTAGCCATGTGGATCTGGTTGTCCTTGATGATGGACATCCGTGTGGTTCTTGCGCTGTCGCCGCCGTTGCGCTCCATCAGACCTGCGCAGTAGCGGTTGTTGATTTCCACGATGATCTGGAAGATTCTCGGCACGATCTGTTTTACCAGGTTTACATCCCACTTTTCCAGTGCCTCAGCCATTACGGTGTGGTTGGTATAAGCGAAGGTGTTGGTGACGATGTGCCATGCACGATCCCAGGTATAGCCGCAGTCGTCCAGCAGGACACGCATCAGTTCCGGAATTGCCAGAGTCGGGTGGGTGTCGTTGATGTGGATGGCAACCTTTTCGTGCAGGTTTTCCAGTGTGCCGTATACGTTCATGTGGTGGTTTACGATATCACCGATGGCTGCGGCGCACAGGAAATACTGCTGGCGCAGACGCAGGGACTTGCCCTCCAGGTGGTTGTCGTTCGGGTACAGCACCTTGGAGATCGCATTTGCCATGGAGTTCCGGGACAGTGCCTGTTCATAGTTGCCCTCGTTGAATTCCTTCATGTCAAAGCTGGGTGCCTGTGCCTTCCACAGACGCAGGGTAGAAACGCCGGTGCTGCCATAGCCGGAGACATACATATCATACGGGATGGCGATAACGGTGTTGTAGTTGACATGGGAGATGTAGTGGTAAGAATCCTGCCAGTATTCCTGGACATTGCCCTCGAAGTGTACTTCGATCGCCTCGTCCGGCTTCGGATCCAGCCAGACGCTGCCGCCCGGCAGCCAGTTGTCCGGTTCCTCGGTCTGCCAGCCGTCCTCCAGGATCTGCTTGAAGATACCGTACTCATAGCAGATGGAGTGACCGGTCGCCGGGATCTCCTGGGTTGCCATAGCGTCCAGATAGCAGGCAGCCAGACGGCCCCAGACCGCCGTTGCCCAGACCTGCGTCCGGCTCGCACTCAAAGATGTTGTCCAGGTTGATGTGATAGTCCTGCAGGATGGCACGAACATCGTCTGCCAGCTCCAGGTTGTACAGGGTGGTCTTCAGGGAACGTCCCATCAGGAATTCCATAGACAGGTAGTACACGCTCTTGCCGCCTACGGAATTGGTTTTGTTTACAAAGTGCTGACGCTTGTGCTTCAGCTTTTCTACCATCAGTGCGGACAGCACCTGATAGATCTGCTTATCAGATGCCTCGTCCGGAGAAACACTGCACTCCAGCTGAAGTCTGTCTACAAATTTCTGTTTCAATTCTTCTCTCTGGGGATTTCCAGTTGTTTTTACTGCCATGTTATCCTCCTCAACAGTTTCGGCGGAATCTTCTCGTTCCCGGCACACAGAAACCGTGCCGGAATCCCATTCGTACCTCTTTATGGTGCGCCGAACCACCATAATACAGACTGCTCCGCCAGGTTGGAACATATCTAATACTATTATACCGGATTTTGGTCGATGTTGCAATAGCTTTTTTCACGAAATATTTGAAAAAAGAATGGCGGGATTCGTCATATGTGATTGAAAGAAGTTGCATGCGGGTAAATTCGGACAGCCATTCGCCGGAGATGCCGCTGCAAAATTTGGAGAATCAGAAAGCCGTTTGAATAGACTTCCTGATTCTTCCTCTTGCTTTTCAAATATTATATAAAAAATGATATAAAATTTCACGGATAATCAGTATAATAAAGTTGTATCAGAGCGATTTCCGTGATTTGTGCCAAAATGTTCTTTTGATTGTGGAAACAATTGAACAGCTGAAAGCGGCGGAGTTGGTGGAAATTGCCGTAAAAATGTGGTATGTATATCGTTTTTGTCGATGTTGCTGCCACGGTGCAAAAAATCTGAGGAAACGCCGTACAAAGTTTGCACGAAAGAATGCAGAACAGACTGCGTGCAGCGTTCCCGCAATGAGAGGAGTTTTTTTTATGCAGACAGAAAAGACAAGACACCTGCGTACAAGAGTCATCAGTGTCTTGCTGGCAGTCCTGATGATCGTGACCTGCCTGCCGTCGATGCTGTTTCCGGTATCGGCAGACAATAACGGACGATCCGGCGGACCGCTGGTACTGACAAACGCCAGCATAGAATTTCGGGACAGTAAGTACAACCCTATTCCTGATCCTGAGAAAGGCAAAGAAGGCGTAGAATCCGGCGATCTGTTCTATCTGATGGCGACGATCTCCGGAAACAATGTCAATGAGGGTGAAGAAGACACCTATCGGATCGAGATCACCGACCAGAATCTTCTGCTGCCCAACTTTGCCGGAAACGGTTTCCGGGACGGCGCAGTGTACAACGGATATGTACTGCACGTCAATCCGGACGGCAGCCGGTATATTACATTCAGCATTGACAACGGTCAGACCAAGCAGATCCGGCTCCAGGCGAAGTTCCGGAACGGCAAAACGCCGAACGGCACCGTCGCAGAGGTGCGTATCTCGCAGGAAGGCTCCGGAAAGAGCGTGTCCAATACGATCACCGCAATTGCAGCCATGAACTGGAATGCGTCCAAGAGCGAGGACCGCACCAGTCTGAAAGCCAGCGACATTGCAGGCGGCACTTCGGTGAACTATACGCTCAGCGCCTCTTCCAACAATGCGTCCCAGAAAAAAGGCGCAGAGTGGGTGAAGAGCCTGACCTTCCAGGATACGATCAGCCTGGAAAACATGACATTCCAGGGCGATGCAGCAGCTGCCATCCGGAACGCCGTAAAGTCGGCGATCCAGGCGGCAGGCTATGATGCAGAACCCACCGTCACCGTAAAAGGCGCAAAGGCAGACATCTCTTTTGTGCTGAACAGCAAGAACGAGAACGCCGAGATGCCGGCAGTGCGTCTGAATGTGGCACTGCCGCTGAACAGCAGTACCGTAAAGATGAACGGTACAGCAGACGGCAAGGTCACCAACGATCTGAGCGTTTCCGGCAAGCCCTACGGGGACAATGCAGCGGAAAAGTCCATCGGCGGAAACAGCGTGGAACTGACAGTCAGCGCACCTAAGGGACCGCAGCTCAGTCTGAGCAAAACGGTGGAAAATGAAAAGGCATACTACTTAAAAGGCGATAAGGTCAAGTTTGTCATTACCGTGACCAACACCGGCGATATGGACGGTGATATCGATATCACGGATGCCCTGCCGGACGGACTGACACCGACCGGGGAAACTGCCTGGACAGGCATTGCCGTACCTGCCGGAAAGAGCGTCACCAAGGAAATCGAGTGTACCGTGGACAAGGACGAAACCGTGGCGCTGACCAATACCGTTACCGGAAACCACGGCGAAAAAGCGGAAAAGACCATCCAGGTGAAAAAAGGATGAGGCTGTGATTGAAACGCCGGTGAAGAGTGGTTCTGTTATCTATAATGGTAAGAACCTGGGACAGAAGTACTACACAGACATTTCCGGGCAGACTGCTACTTATACCATTTCTGTCACCAATTCCGGTGCAAAGGATGCGAAAGATGTTGCTGTTTCTGATGCGAACTTGCTGCAGTATCTGGAAAATATGACTTATAAGGTAGATGGTGCTGCAGTGGCTGATTTCCCGGGCAAAATTGACGTTCCGGCAGGAAAGACAGTACAGATCACGGTAACTGGTACAATCAAAGACGGCGTGAACGGAGAAATTTCAATGTTGCAACCGTAGACGGAAAGCCGTCAAATAAAGTGAAGTTTACACCGGATAGACCGAAAGCACAGCTGGGAATCACGAAGACGGCAGATGTCGGCAATTACACATTTGGCACGGCAAAAGATGTTGTTTATACAATTACAGCAACGAATAATGGTGAAGCAGATGCTAAAAATGTGAAAATAGAGGACATCTTGCCGGACGGCATGACATTCCGTGAAAATAGTGGTGCATATGGCATTTTGACCTTATCAGACGGCACCACAAAAAATATTACTTCCGTTGATACAAAAACATTGACTGCCGGCGGAACGATTACTGTTCCAAAAGGAAAGTCGATTACGTTGACAGTATATGCAAATGTGGAAGCTTCTGCAACAGCTGCAACACTGACAAATACCGCAAAAGTATATGAAGGTGCGGAAGTAAAGGGTACTGCGACGCATACTATTTACGGCGGTGAAGATTTAAGCAAATATAGCTTGCAAAAGAAAATCATTGCAGTAAATGGTATACCAGCAGATGATACAACAGAAATTGTAAATGGTGATAAGCTGACATATCAGGCGACTTTTACCAACCACGGAACCACGACCATGGAAAACCTGTACTTATATGATTATGGTACAACGTTGAAGTGGGGAAGCTTCTGATGTTCTGAAAGTCGTTGCAATTAACGGCAATGCGTCTAACCCCAGAATTCAGACTGTTACTGTAGAGCAAAATCAATCTGGCGGCTGGCGAATCAGTGACAGTGGAATACGTGGTACTTGGAAACGATGTCACTAATACAAATAATGACTACGCTTCTGAAAAAAAGGGGAATTCAGGGGTATGGTGATGGTACTAATCTGAATAATAGTGCATTGATGCAGACATTAAGTGCATTTGAAACAAAGTTCGGAACACAGAGAGGTGTCTATAACTATACCGCAGTAGGCGGTCTGACTGTAAACGAACACGGAAGCAAAACTGTAACTTGGTATGCACATGACATGATTTTGAATCCAGTAAGCAATACTGTTTTTGAGGCGAAAAAGTCACTGACAAATAGTGAGGACAAAACGACCAATATCGTTGGTATGACAGCGGCAGATCTGGAGAAGAAAACATTTAGCTACAGCTTGGCACTTTCTGGTTCAAATAATGACTATGCTGGGAAAACGATCGTTGTAGAAGATACGCTGCCGGACGGCATGGAATATGTGCCAGATAGTGTAGAGGGAACTGCAAATTCTACAGCTTTGAGCGGCATTCAGGCAACTCAAGTTGGACAGACGCTGACCTTTACATTTGTTTCCACAGAAAAATTTGCATATCAGTATGGCGGTGGCGTAAAGTTGACTTACCAAGCCAAGCTGACCGCCGACAAGGCACAGGAACTGGCAAACAGCACGGCGAAAAAAGTCACACTGACAAACACCCTTTCCAAGGTGACAGTGGTGGAGGGCAAAAATGGCGGCAGTGACCGTGTGATCTCGCCGGAGGATAAGGTGGACATCTCCTTCACCAAAACCACCCCGCACCCGGTTTCGCCAAGCTGGCAGTGGCATCCTTTGCAGGACAGACCTACAATGCCGATGACGTACAGCCGGTAGAAAACGGCTACATCACCGCCGGTGATACACTGATCTGGCAGACTGTGCTGTACAACGGCAGAGGCGACTCCACCGATGTGGCAGACTTGAAACTGGACGGCGTGACGCTGACCGACAATCTGCCGCCGACATACCAGTTCAGCAATGAGACCGGCTTGCAGATGACCTACCAGGAACTGACGCTGACGCATAACAGCGACGGCAGTTCCACATTTAAGGCAAACGACAAGACTGGTCTGCTGGAAAGCGGCACGCCTGTTCCCCGCGATGCCTACAAGATCGACGGTTCGAAACTGATTATTTATGCGGACAAGCTGGGCAAGGCAACGCTTGCACCGAACAAGTGCATCGTCTTCCAGTTCACCACCACCGTCAAGGACGGTCAGGAAAAAAGAGGGCGTCATCACCAATACCGGCTATGCCAGTGTGACACAGCCGTTCTCCACCGAAGATACGGTTGCCGGCGAAAAGCGTGACGACCAGATCTGGAGCTACACAAACTATAACATCGTTGGTCTGACCACCGAATCCTGGAAGACCATTACCTACACCAACCAGAACCACACCGGCACACCGCACACGGACCCGGCTACCGATACCGGTTACAGCCGCCAGCCTACCCACAACTATGTGCAGGGTATGCAGGGCGAAGATGTGACCTATGAACTCCACATCAAGAACAACTCGCCGGTAGATCTGGAAAACATGACCATTATCGACCGTCTGCCCTATGTGGGTGACTTGGGTCTGGTTTCCGGCTATGAGCGTTTCTCCGCATTCGGCGTGAAACTCAAGAGCATTGATTCTGTTGTGGTGAACGGAACAGATGTAATTGACAAAACAGTACGCAGCTACTCCACCGACAAGACCTCCGTCCTGGATGAATATTCCAAGGACTGGCTGGGGCAGAACGATGTCATGAACTGGACAAACATCAAGTCTGACGATACCGTAGACTTCCGGATCCAGTTGCAAGATACGACCGTCAAGGTCGGTGAGGAAGCTGTTGTCAAAGTGACCGCAACCGTTCCCAGCTATGTGGCAAAGACCGGCGAGGAGAATATCGCATGGAACAGCTTTGCGTACTCCTATCAGAATACCAGCATTCTGGGCGACACCGTCATGGTGGCAGAGCCGGCAAAGGTCGGCGTCTGGGTACAGACACCGGACACCACCATTGATGTGACCGTCAACAAGACGCTGACAGAGGCAGAGACCAAGGATGCAACTTTCTACTTTGCTCTGTTTGCCGACGAAAATTATACCACACGTTTGAGCGATGTGATTTCCGTCACCGTTCCGGCAGGACAGACTGCGGCATCCGTCACCATGAAGGACGTAGACCTGTCCTCGATCAAGCAGCAGAACAACGCCAATAACGTTTATCTCCTGGAAACCGACGCCAAGGGCAACCGGATTCAGAATTACACACCGAAATATACCGATAATGTAATTTCCACCGATGCCACGGCGAGCCAGACCGTCGGCGTGACCAACACCAAAAAATGTGGGCAATATCACGCTGACCAAGACCCTGGCAGGGGGACAGCGTGACCGGCGATACCTTCTACTTTGCCCTGTTCATCAAGAATGCGGCCGGGGACTATGTGCGCTATGAAGATGCGCCGGTACAGTCTCTGACATTCACCGAGGCAGGCAAGCAGAACGTGACATTTGAAGATGTGCCCAAGGGCGTGGAATTCTACGTGCTGGAGACCAATGCAAACGGTGTTCTGGCAGATACAGACTTTGCAAAATACACCTCAGACAGCGGTATCCGCTATACCTCCGAACCGGCAGCACCGGCGGCAGTACAGGCAGACGGCAAAACTGAGATCACCAACACCGAGGAGATCGACTACAGCATCACCGTCAGCAAGGTGCTGATCGCAGATGATGTCAAGAGCACACCCGCATTCTCTGTGGGACTGTTCACCAAGAACGGTGACACCTATACACAGATTGATGCAAAAACTGTTAGTGCTGGCTCTAGCGTGACCTTTGACGGTCTGGACGCTGATACCGAGTATTACATCTTTGAGATGAACGGCAAAGAGCGTGTCGGCGCAGGGAAATCCTTTGTCCAGAGCGTCGTAACAGATTTCAAGGATCCCACTACGAAAACAGATAAGACATTCTACGTTTCCTATAACGGCTGTGGTGAGCAGGCAATTCTGCTGACCAAGGATGCACCCAGTGCGGATGCGGTCATCACCAATGCCACCGAAAATCCCACAAGGATCAAGGTAACCAAGATCGCTACCGAGGACGGCAAACCGGCAGTTGACCATGCAATCCAGGTGGGACTGTATACGCAGAATGCAGACGAGAGCTATCAGCTGGTTGAAAAAAGAAAGACATCAACATTACTGCCGGCGACAACGGCAGTAAGTCCGTCACCTTTGAGGGACTAGACAGCAGCAAGACCTACTACGTCTTTGAGCTGGACAAGGACGGAGACACAATAGTTCCGGACGGCGGCATGACAGAAGTCGGCAAAAGACCTTTGTCGCAAGCTATTCCAACGGCAACATGGTTACCATGGATGCCGGCATTCCGGGCGATAAGACCATCACCGATGCGTACCAGAGCGATGTAGAGATTTCATTTTTGCAAAGGTAGATGTAGACGGCAGGGAAATGGCAAACTGTGCGTTTACGCTGACAGGCCCCGGCGGTTTTTCCAAGACCTTGACAGCACCGGAAACCATTGCAAATCTGGCAAAGGGTGAATACACTCTGACAGAGACTGCAGTTAAGGGCTACGCACCGCTGAGCGTGACATTCAGCGTAGATGAAAGCGGCTATGTGGTTGCCAATCATCCGGACGGCAGCCCGATTGAAAATAATAACTGTATTTTTGCGGCAAATAAGGTTACCGCTATTAACCGTTCGCAGATCAGCGTGGACAAGCAGGACATTGCAGATTCCGCAGAACTGGCAGGCGCAACCATCAAGATCACCCGGACAGACGGCAGTCTGAACGCAGATGTGCTGGAGGTCAAGCGTGGAGAAACTTCGCTGACAAAGGCAGACTCCCTGGAGGACAACGCCGATTACGGCAAGTACACGCAGACATCCGATACCATCACCTTTGTTTCAGACGGCAAAAACAAGACTGACATCATCGGTCTGCCGGACGGCGAATATATCATGGAAGAAGTCGCTGCACCGGACGGCTACAATAAGGTAAGCACAAGCTTCACCTTTACCATAAAGAATGGTCAGGTAACACAGACTTCCGCCGTTTCTGAGGAATATGACGTTTCCGATAATGAAATCGTCATGAAGGACAGCATCAAAGAAAACGGTTTCTGTTAGTAAGCAGGCAGTCGGCGGCGGCGAAGAACTCACCGGCGCAGAACTGAAACTGACTGCACCGGACGGCGTTGACCTGTCCAAGGTGGGTTATGCTTACGGCGACAAGTCTACGGACGGCATTGAAAACGATGGCAAAACCATCAGCTGGACATCCGACGGCACAAAGGGCAGCGTAGAGCTGACCGATCTTCCGGCAGGCACATACACCCTGGAAGAGATCACTGCTCCGGACGGCTTTACCAAAAAAGACTGAGACCATGACCTTTGTGGTCGGCGCAGACGGCAAGGTCGAAACCGTAAACAATCTGACGAAAAAGGATGATAAGACTGTTGTCATGGAAGATGCACCATCCGAAGTGTCCATCGTAAAGGTGGGCAAGGACGGAGATGCTGCACAGGGACTGCCCGGTGCAGATATGAAACTGACCTATGAGGGCGGCGCAGATCTGTCTCATGTAACCGCAGAAAACGGCAAGATCGAAGGCAATGCGACTGGCTCCAAGGTCATCACCTGGACATCCGGCGACAAGGCAATTCTGCTGAAACAGCTCCCGGACGGCAAGTATACCCTGGAAGAAACGATTGCACCGGACGGCTATGAACTGACCACCAAGATCATGTTTGAAGTGGTTGACGGCAAGGTACAGAACGTAGAAGTCGGTGAGAGCAAGACAAACAAGTACGCTGAGACCACCGGTCTTATCACCATGTTCGATGCACTGAAACCCGGCGTTACGATCGGCAAGCAGAGCATCAACGGTCAGAGGAACTGGACGGCGCAGAACTGAAACTGATCGCACCGAAGGATGCAGACCTTTCAAGGTAAAAGCCTCTTACGGCGATGACAGCGTGGCTGCGATCCAGGTTAAGGACAACACCATCACATGGACTTCTGACGCAGCTAAGGGGCGGTGTCACACTGGCAAATCTGCCGGCAGGCACATACACCCTGGAAGAGGTTACTCCACCGGACGGCTTTACCAGAAAGACCGAGACCATGACCTTTACGGTGGACGAACACGGAAACGTGACAAAGCGTGAGGGCCTGGAAGAGGGCGAATCTGCCAACGCAGTGATTATGAAGGACGCACCGTCCGAAGTATCCATTGTAAAGATGGGCGAGAATGGAGACGCTGCACAGGAACTGCCCGGCGCAGGTATGAAACTGACCTATGAGGGCAGCGCAGACCTGTCCCATGTAACCGCAGAAAACGGCAAGATCGAAGGCAATGAAGCTGGCTCCAAGGTCATCACCTGGACATCCGGCGACAAGGCAATTCTGCTGAAACAGATTCCGGACGGCAAGTACACCCTGGAAGAGACCGCCGCACCGGACGGCTACGAACCGACCACCAAGATCACATTTGAAGTGGTGAAAGGCAAGGTGCAGAACGTAGAAGTCGGTGAGAGCAAGACGAACAAATACGATGAGACAACCGGTCTTATCACCATGTTCGATGCACTGAAAAAGGTGACATCCTCCAGCTCGGAAACCAGCAGTTCGTCTGAGACAACAGTTACAACAAAAACCACATCGGTTTCCAGCAGCGTGACATCCGGCAGCAGCTCCTCTTCGGAATCTGCATCCGGCACGCAGACAACGGAAACCTCGACCGTATCCGCAAGCAATCCTACGGCAACCGTATCCGGTACAACTGTATCGTCTGTTACCGTTGTCACCGAATCTTCTACATCCGCTACAACCCAGACCAATACCGACACTGTCACTGTCACCAGCAGTGCAACAGTATCTTCCACTAGTGCAACACAAACCAGCGCCGGACCCACCAACACCACGACCAGCGGCACAACAGTGACCACATCCGGCAGTGCGTCGGGTACTGTCACATCAACCACAGGTTCTACAGAATCCAGTGCAGGTCCGACCAATACCACCACCAGCGGAACAACTACCTCTGCGGTAAGCACATCGTCGGAAAGCACTTCGGAAACCGGTTCTGAGACGACAACATCTGTCAGCGCCGATACCACGACTGTTTCTGCAACGGAAACGGAGACGGATACCACAGCACCGACCGAGACGACCACCGTATCGGAGACCGGAACGGAAACAAGCACTACGACCGCAGCAGCAACGACCACAACCACAGTAATCACAACAACCTCTGAAACAGAAGATACGACTACCGAAGAGACCACAACCGAAGAAACGACCACAGAAACAACAGAAACCACCACCGTTACCACAGAACGTCCGAACGGCTATCTCATCCGCAAGTGTGACGCAGGCGGCAAGGAGCGGCGCAACGCTGACGATCACAGACCAGTCGGGCAATGTCATCGACCAGTGGGTATCGGAAGAGGGCGTGTCTCACGTCTTTGCCAACATCGAAAACAGGCGTACCGTACTGCCTGACCGAAGTCCTCGCTCCGGCAGACTATGCAATTGCAGAGCCGATCTACTTCCAGCTGGATGAAAACGGCGATCTGCTGCTGCTGACAGTTGCCGTCGATGAGAACGGCGCACCTGTCGTCCAGGAGGACGGTACATGGCAGATCGTAAGCACCGCATATAGTGCAGACACAAAGGCAATCGTCATGGTGGATGAGTACATCGGCACAGAGACGACCACTTCTGAAACCGAAGGAACTACCACCACAACGACTACGACAACCACAGCCGAAGAGACCACGACCGAGAGAAACACCACCGCCGGAAACGGAGAGCATACGCCGACCACAACGGCAACCCTGGTGACAACCGACGGCACCGGCACGGACAGCAGTGATTCTGCATCCACCACTGCCGGCAGCAGCCAGACGACGACCACTACCCGCAGCAACAGCAGCGGCAGCAGTTCCGGTTCGTCCTCCGGCAGCACAAGAGTCTCCTCAACGCCAAAGACCGGCGAGGCACTTCCGGCACTTCTGATCCCGGCAGGCGCTGCACTGGCTGCAGCGCTCGTGACAGGAAAAAAGCGCAGAAAAAAGTAAAACGTAACGACCGGATAAGGCACACATTTTCCGTGTGAGCTGTCTCCGTCATCGTGAAAGACCGTCTCGGTAGGGCATTCCTGTCGGGGCGGTTTTTTCGCCCTCTTGCCAATCCTGCCGAAATATGCTATAATAGGACAAGAAACGATTCCGTCAACGGATTCCAAAAGAAAGAGGTACAAAAATATGCGTAATACCACAAGTTATGAAAGTCCGTTCTGCACCCGCTATGCCAGCGAAGAGATGCAGCACGTTTTCTCCGCAGACAAGAAGTTTTCCACCTGGCGCCGTCTCTGGGTGGCTCTGGCTCGTGCAGAGATGGAGCTGGGTCTGCCGGTGACACAGGAGCAGGTGGACGAACTGGAGGCAAACATCGACAACATCGACTATGACGTTGCCGAGGCAGAGGAAAAGCGCCGCCGCCACGATGTCATGTCCCACGTGTACGCTTACGGCCAGGTATGCCCGAAGGCTGCCGGCATCATCCATTTGGGTGCAACCTCCTGCTACGTAGGCGACAACACCGACGTGATCATCATGCGTGATGCACTGGAGATCGTGCGCCGGAAGATGATTAACGTTCTGGCGAACCTGTCCCGTTTTGCCCTGGAATACAAGGCAATGCCGGCGCTGGCATATACCCACCTCCAGCCCGCACAGCTGACCACCGTTGGCAAGCGTGCTACCCTGTGGATGAACGAGCTGCTGATGGACTTCAACGAACTGGAATACCGTATTGCAAATCTGAAGCTGCTGGGCTCCAAAGGAACCACCGGCACACAGGCAAGCTTTATGGAGCTGTTCAAGGGTGATACCGACAAGGTCAAGGAGCTGGAGGCGAAGATCGCCAAGGAAATGGGCTTTGACGGTGTCGTTCCGGTTTCCGGTCAGACCTATTCCAGAAAGATCGACTCTCAGGTTCTGGCAACCCTCAGCGGCATTGCACAGTCCGCCAGCAAATTCTCCAACGATATGCGTCTGCTCCAGAGCTTCAAGGAGATGGAGGAGCCGTTTGAAAAGACCCAGATCGGCTCTTCTGCAATGGCATACAAGCGCAACCCCATGCGCTGTGAGCGTATCACTTCTCTGGCACGCTACGTGATGATCGACAGTCTGAACCCGGCATTCACCGCAGGTACCCAGTGGTTTGAACGTACTCTGGATGACTCCGCAAACAAGCGTGTTTCTGTTCCGGAGGCATTCCTGGCAGTGGATGCGATTCTGAACATCATGCTGAACGTCACCGACGGTCTGGTGGTTTATCCGAAGATGATTCGTCAGCGCATCATGCGTGAACTGCCGTTTATGGCAACCGAAAACATCATGATGGACGCAGTGGAAAAAGGCGGCAACCGCCAGGAACTCCATGAGAAGATCCGCACCTATTCCATGGTTGCCGGCAAGCACGTCAAGGAAGAGGGTCTGGATAACGACCTGTGCGATATGCTCCTGGCAGACCCGGCGTTCATGATTACCAAGGAAGACCTGGACAAGATTCTGAAACCGGAGAATTTCACCGGCCGCAGCGAACAGCAGACCGAGGAATTCGTGGCAGAGTGCATCCAGCCGATTCTGGACGCAAACAAGGATATCCTGGGCGAACACTTCGAGATGAAGAACTAAGGCAACCCCATTTCTTTGAAAGTATAATCGATTTCACATAATGAAACAGCCCTCAGCGGAATTTGCACCGCTGGGGGCTGTTTTGCGCCAAAAGTCTTGACAATCCGTCTCAAAAGGTGTACCCTAGACAGAGAATCACCAAAGGAGGAATCACCATGTCCATACAGATACGCCCGGCAGTCCCGGCAGATGCCCCGGCACTGCTTGCGATCTATGCCCCCTACGTCACAAAGACCGCCATCACCTTTGAATACGACGTTCCCACCGAGACGGAATTTGCCTGCCGCATTGCGGATACCTTAAAAAAAAAAAATACCCCTATCTGGTGGCAGAGCAGGACGGCGTGCCGGTGGGCTATGCCTACGCCGGAAAATTTCACGACCGTGCTGCCTATGACTGGTCGGTGGAGACTTCCATCTATGTGGAACAGCACCAGAAACGCCGTGGCATCGGCAGACTGCTCCACGATGCCCTGGAACAGGAACTGCGGCGGCGGCATTTCCTCAATATGAACGCCTGCATCGCCTGCCCTATGGGCGAAAGCGACCCCTATCTGACACGGGACAGCATCCGGTTCCACGAAAAGCTGGGCTACCGGATGGTGGGCGAATTCCATCAGTGCGGCTATAAGTTCGGGCGGTGGTATCACATGGTCTGGATGGAAAAGCACATCGGTGACCATGCAGATACGCCGCTGCCGGTGGTGTGGGGATAAATAAACAGAGCGACAATGTCGCTGCATTGCCGCTCTTGCTGTTATTCTGCATCAGAAATATTTTTTTGTATTGCTTCTGTGAGTGCGCTTTCTGGAATGGAAATCATAGTATCGTAATCGCTGCCGGGATAGGTGTAGGTAATTGCATCAATTGTTTTTGATATTCCGGTTTGAGGGGATTCCACAGCAGACGAACCGGAAATGTTCAACAGGTCTGTGACGAGCAGTTCTTGCTGTGTTTGCGAACCAGTGATTAAAGCCTGATTTGTCCAGTTCCCATCTTCTAAATGAAATAGTCCTTGATAAGCATTCGTAAGGAAAAAGTTGTTGTTGTCACTTACTTTGCCGAAGTAAAGAAGTGTGTCTCCGGCGCTTGGAATATATACGTTGCACCAGTCCCAGTAAAGTTGTGCGTTATTGATTTCAGATTCAGAATAACTTGATGTATCGAAAGGCAGAGCGTCATCGTTCTCTTGAAAAATGGGTGCGTTTTGATACTCTGCGCAGCTAATATACCCACCGTACATATCGAAAGTCTCGCCATTATAGGTGCCTTTATATATCTCCAAAATTTCTGGGGTAATGGAAGTAACGACAGAATCAGTGCCTTTGTAAACACAGGAATCAACTTTTGGACGTTAACTTTTGCAACAATGTCTGAAGAGTCGATTAGCTCTTGTAAAGTTGTGGCTTGATCGACAAAATCGGCTGTGCTGGAGACTGTAAGGACAAGTCCCTTTTGTGTCTGCGTGGATTCAGTGCTGTTTTTCGATGTTCCACAAGCAGTTGAAAGAAGGGAAAAACAAAGGGCAAAGGTTAAAACAGCAAAATGTTTCTTTTTCATATAGATAACCTCCTTTGAAAACATAGTATTATGATACAGGATTTCGGCGATGGTCAGATGTAATAAGGTGAATATTTTTTGTATATTAAAGTAAACTCTGAATAGGATGGCTTTGCTGCAACTCTATTCATGCCATGAGGACACGTAATTGCGTTTCTGTGTTTAATAATATGGTTAAATTGTATATTTTTATTATAAAACAAGGAAAAACATTTGTCAATATGATTTTTTGTCGAATTTCATTCAATTTAGATAATAATCGTTTTTTAATTTGCACCTTAAAAATTGAAAAGAGATATTGACTAATCCGCCGTTTTCGGTTATTATAGAAAGTAGGAAATTTTTGCAGTCTCCCTGCAATGGAATACGGAGGACACACACATGAAAAAGCGAGGACGGCTTACGGCAGTATTGCTGAGCGGCGCCATGCTCTGCGGCATCGGCACCGGCTGTACTTCGGGCAGCGCCCAAACTTATACCTGGAGCAATGTTGCCATCGGCGGCGGCGGTTATGTCACCGGCATGGAGTATAACCCCAAGGAAGAGGGTCTGGTCTATGCCCGTACCGATATCGGCGGACTGTACCGCCGGAAAAAGGACACCGACTGGGTGCCGCTCACCGATTTTCTGGGCGCAGACGAGTGGGGCTATATCGGCATCGAAAGCATGGCGACCGACCCGGTAGAACCGAACCGGGTGTATTTTGCCGGCGGTACTTATATGAGTGACGATGCGGCGCTGTTTGCCTCGGACGACTACGGCGAGACCTGGACACGCTTTGATGCGCCGTTCAGCTGCGGCGGCAACCAGTCCGGACGTGGCAGCGGCGAGCGGATGTGCGTCAATCCCAACGACAACAAGGAGGTCTGGTTCGGCAGCCGTGACAGTGGTCTGTGGAAAACCTCTGACTACGGCAAGAACTGGGAAGAGGTCACTTCGTTCCCGGTAAAGGGCAACTATAAGCAGGAGAGCAACAGCATCGGCATTCTCTGGGTGACATTTGACCCGGCTTCGACAGATATGTACGTGGGTGCAGCCATGACAGACGGCACCTGTATCTATAAAAGTACAGACGGCGGCGAAAGCTGGACGGCGCTGGCGGCAAACGAACCGGGAATGTATCCCCTGCACGCATCGTTTTCTGCGGACGGCAAGCTGTATCTGGCATATTCCGACAACTGCGGTCCGAACCTGTCTCCCACTGCCGGCGCAGTCTGTGTGTACGATACCAAGGCAGACAGTTTCACGGACATCACGCCTGACCTGGGCGACGGTAGACAGGGTGGATTCGGCGGCATCTCGGTAGATGCCCAGAACCCGGATGCCGTGGTGGTCTCCACCCTGGGCTGGTGGTCGGACAACGGTGACAACCTGTACTATACCACAGACGGCGGCAAGACCTGGAGCGGTCTGTTCAACTTAAATACCAAGGAAAACAACTACCAGATGGACACCTCCCGGGCGGCGTGGCTGGACTGGGGCAGAGGCGAGAACCAGGCGAAAACCGGCTGGTGGGTGGCAGATGTGAACATCAACCCGTTCAATTCGGATGAAGTGATGTACGGCACCGGTGCGACCATCTATTCCACGGAGAATATGACCAAGATCGGCACAGAGCCGGTGACCATTGCCTTTGATGCTTACGGGCTGGAAGAAACGGCAGTGTTCAAGATGCTGGCACCGCCCAGCAAGGACAATTCGCCCCAGCTGTATTCCATCATGGGAGATCTGACCGGTTTTGCCCATGAGGACGTGACGAAATGCCCGGACGATGCCCACTTTATGAAGAACGGCAAGCCCACCGATCTGGACGTGGCGTTCCAGAATCCCAACACGGCGGTATACCTCAGCGAGGAAAAGACCACCACCATCAATTTCACCACAGACGGCGGCGCAACCTGGGAGACCGTAAAGCATAAGCCCGACCCGGCGACCGGGGGACAGGTGGCAATGTCCGCAGACGGCAGATCCACCATCTGGGTGCCGAACAGCGTCTCCGGAAAGCCCTATGTGACCACTGACCTGGGAGAGACCTGGTATTATGTAGAAGGTCTGGGCTTTAACGCCAAGATCGCCGCAGACCGGGTGAACCCCAAGGTGTTCTACGCCACCTGTGACGGACTGTTCTACGTGTCCAAGGACGGCGGCGTGACCTTCGAGTCCACCGGGCAGATGGTGGCAGATGCCGCAGAGCCGGTGACCGTGTTCGGACAGGAGGGCAACGTCTGGATCTCCAGCAGCACCATGATTATGTACACCGAGGACGGCGGCGAAAGCTTCCAGACCGTAAAGACCCTGCCCACGGTAGACAGCATTGGTTTCGGAAAAGGTAAAAAAGGACAACAGCTATCCGGTGATTTACGCAGAGGGCGATGACGGCGAAAACGGCTATGGCATCTATAAATCCGAGGACAAAGGGCAAGACTTGGCTCCGGATCAACGATGACCAGCACAAGTTCGGCAATCTGAACCCCAAGTACATCACCGGGGACAGCAATGTCTACGGCAGAGTTTATTTCTGCACCGATGGACGTGGCATTGTAATGGGTGATATTGCCTCGTGAGAAGAAAACATTACGGAAAATACATTTTCCGCTGGATCATGACCCTGCTGGTGCTTGCGGGGCTGGTGTTCGCCTTTGTGGGCGGCAGACGGCTGCTGCACATCTATCTCACCAGTACCGGACGGCAGGCGGCAGATGTACCCAGCAAGCAGGATTATCCGGTGCGAGGAGTCGATCTGTCCTACTACCAGGGGAACATCGACTGGGACGTGCTGGCATCCCAGGGCGTGGACTTCTGCTTTATCAAAGCCACCGAGGGCATCGACCACAACGACAGCCAGTTCGCCCAGAACTGGGAAACGGCGCAGTCGGCGCAGATCTATGTGGGCGCATACCACTTTTTTCCGGTTCGAGGACAGCGGCAGGGCGCAGGCGGAAAACTTCATCCAGACCGTCCCGGTGACGGAAAACACCCTGCCGCCGGTGATCGACGTGGAACTCTATGAGTCCCTGGGCGGCGTGATGCCGGATACAGATACTGCAAAGGAGAATATCCGGGAAATGCTGGAGCTGCTGGAAGAACACTACGGGGTAAAGCCCATTCTCTATGCAGCCCCCAACACCTACCGCACCTATATCAAAAGCTTTGCGGACGAGTATCCCATCTGGATCAGCAACTATTATTATAAACCTTATTTCGACTGGACATTCTGGCAGTATACGGACGACGGAGAACTGCAGGGCTATGACGGCTATCAGACCCATATTGATCTGAACGTCTATGCCGGCAGCATGGACGAATTCCGGAAACAGTTCGGACTGCAGGAATTTTAGAAAGGAACCATTATGACAGAACCGATTTTTTTGCAGGGGATCTGCGGGACTATCTCTGGGGCGGAAACCGCCTGCGGGAAGAATACGGCAAGAAAAGCGATGCCGACAAGATCGCTGAAAGCTGGGAGCTTGCCTGCCATAAGGACGGCAGCAGCATTCTGACCACCGGGGCAGATGCCGGAAAGAACCTCCGGGAATACCTGGACGAACACGGTACCGGTTTTCTCGGCACAAACTGCGCCGGCTGCACCACCGTTCCGGTACTGATTAAGCTGATCGACGCCAAGCAGGATCTGTCCATCCAGGTGCATCCAGATGACGACTATGCCATGCGGGTAGAAGGCGAGCCGGGCAAGACAGAGATGTGGTATATCATGGATGCTGCACCGGGCGCTGCGCTGTATTACGGGCTGAACCGTGCGGTCTCCAAAGAGGAGTTTGCAAAGCGCATCCAGGAGCAGACCCTGACCGAGATCCTGAATCGGGTAGAGGTCAAGCCGGGCGAGCTGTACTTTATCCCGTCCGGCACGCTCCACGCCATCGGCGCAGGCATCCTGCTGGCGGAGATCCAGCAGAACTCCAACACCACCTATCGGGTCTATGACTATGGCAGACGTGGCGCAGACGGCAAGCTGCGTCCGCTGCACATCGAAAAGGCGCTGGATGTGACGAACCTCAGCCCCATCGCACCGACCGCTCAGTATCCGGCACAGCCGGTTGACGGCGGCAGTGTCCGCCGACTGGAGTCCTGCAAGTACTTTATCTCGGACGTGGTGGAGGTTTCCGGCAAAGTGCATTTCACCGTGGGAACAGAGACGTTCCGCCACCTGCTGGCGTTGGACGGCGAGGCGGTGCTGGAAACAGCATCCGGCAGCTATCCCATGAAAAAAGGGTGACAGCGTCTTGCTGCCTGCCGGTCTGGGCGCATACAGCGTAAAGGGCAGCGGATTCCGGTATATTGTCACCGGCGTGGAAGAAAAGTTAGGTTAACAATTCCATACAATGGATTTGAATATTTAGGAGGAAACGAAATGAAGTATTACATTGGTATCGACCTGGGCGGCACAAACATTGTTGCCGGCGTGGTCAACGAGAGCTATGAGATCCTGGCAAAGGCAAGCGTCAAGACAAACCTGCCCCGTCCGGAAGAGGAGATCGCCGCAGATATGGCGAAGGTTTCAAGGAGGCAGCAGAACAGGCTGGTCTGACCATGGCTGACATCGAGTGGATCGGCGTCGGCACACCGGGCGTTGCAAACAGCGCCACCGGCGTGATCGAATATTCCAACAACCTGGGATTCCACAACACCCCCATGGTAAAGTACCTGGAAACTGCCCTGGGCAAGCCCACCTTTATCGAAAACGACGCCAACGCTGCTGCATACGGTGAATATGTTGCCGGCGCAAAAGGGCGCAAAGAATGCAGTCTGCATCACCCTGGGTACCGGCGTAGGCGCTGGTATTGTGATCGACGGCAAGATCTACAGCGGCTCCAACTTCGGCGGCGCAGAGGTGGGTCACACCGTGATCTCTGTAGACGGTCCGCAGTGTACCTGCGGCAGAAAGGGCTGCTTTGAGGTATACTCTTCCGCTACCGGTCTGGTGCGCATGACCAAGGAGGCACTGGCAGCAAATCCGGACAGCGCCATGAAGGACGAAGAGCGCATTTCCGCACGGACTGCATTCAACTATATGCGTGCCGGCGATGCAACTGCAAAGCAGGTAGTAGACGACTACATCAAGTACCTGGCAGCCGGCATCACCAACACCATCAACATCTTCCAGCCGGATATCCTGTGCATCGGCGGCGGCGTCTGCAACGAGGGCGATCCGCTGCTGGTTCCCATGAAGGAAATTGTCAAGAAGGAAGTCTACACCCGTGACTCCGCAAAGAATACCGAGATCGTGATCGCCCAGCTGGGCAACGATGCCGGCATCATCGGCGCTGCATTCCTGGGCAATGCACACGACTAAGACGCTGCGTTTGCACGATCTGTGCAGCCGCTGACAAAACAGCACTTCACCCCGAAAGCCGGTTTTCCGGTTTCCGGGGTGATTTTTTATAGGAAAGCGCCCGGCGGCGCATAAACATTCTGTACAATTCTATGAAACACGATTTGTGCATTTTGACGGTTTGTACTAAAACCACCCCAGTGATTGGCGAAAATCTCTTGACAGCTTGCACAAAAGGTGGTAGAATGAGGTGGATAAGGTGATGCCGCAGCGGCAGCAGAGGGCTGTCGGCTGCGCCGCACGAAAAAACGAAGGAGTTCGATAACATGAAGTTTATGAAGAAACTGCTCAGCACCATGACGGCTGCAGCAATCGGGCTGTCCATGACCACTGCACTGTCTCTGGGTACTTCTGTTGCATCTGCAGCAGACAAGACCGCTGTGGAACTGGTCGAGGATATGGGGCTGGGCTGGAACCTGGGCAACGCCCTGGATTCCACCAACACCTGGGACAGCTCTCTGACACCCAGCAAGATCGAGACCGCCTGGGGCAACGTGGTTACCACGGAGAACATGATTAAGGAAGTCAAGAAGGCTGGCTTCAACACCGTCCGTATCCCTGTCACCTGGTGGGATATGACCGGAAAGTCCGGCGCAGCAAATATGAACAGCTTTGACGGCACGGTAGGCGATGCGTACCTGGCAAGAGTCAAGGAAGTGGTAGACTACTGCATCGACAACGATATGTATGCAGTCATCAACACCCACCACGACGAGGACTGGGAAAAGGATACCTCCAAGATCGGTACCTTTGAAAAGCTGTGGACACAGATTGCTACTTATTTCGAGGGCTATGACGAGCATCTGGTATTCGAGGGCATGAACGAAGTCAACTTCTCTACCAGCGATGCCATGACCTATAACCAGGCATTTGTAGATACCGTCCGTGCAACCGGCGGCACCAACAAGAATCGCCTGCTGATCTGCCCGACAGACAACAACAACACCGCAAAGGCACTGTCCAGCAGCTTCTCCATGCCGAAGGACGACTCCAATATGCTGGCAGTTTCCGTACACTATTATGAACCGTCTACCTTCTGCGTAGCTGATACCACTTCTTCCTGGGGTCACCGGGAGACATGGGGTACTGCCGCAGATCTGACCAAGGTAGAAAAGGACTTCGGCGAACTGAAGTCCAAGTTCACCGATAACGGCTACGGCGTTGTCATCGGCGAATACGGCGTCTGCAATGCCGACAAGTACGGCGTAAACAAGACCGCCTACAACAAGGACGAAGAGTCCATCAAGACTTTCTATCAGACCATCACTTCCACTGCGTACAAGATGGACGGCATCTGCCCCATCGCATGGGACGACTCCGACTCCGGCACGATCTGCCTGTTCAGCCGCAAGAACATGAGCTGGTATGACGAAAGCCTGAAGAGCATCTTCACCGACATTGCAAGCGGCGGAAATGTAGATCCGGGCAAGCAGAAGACCGACCGTGTCACATTCCAGGCAAGCGACATCACCGAAACCGATAAGGACGGCAAGCCATATCTGAATGTGGATCTGAAGCCGTACAAGGAACTGGGCGTACACGTAAGCTCTGTTGTCGTAGATTATAAGATGACCTCTGCAAAGAACTCCTCCGAGTGCAGCGGCGACATCAACATGAGCTTTAACGTGACTGATGAAAACGGCGAAAGCCAGTGGGCATACCTGGACAACAGCATCGGACCGAAGGAAACCACTTCTACCTTTGATGTTCCCACAGGTTCTCACGAATATGTTCTGGAAAAGGACGACGACGGCAATGTTACCAGCAGTGTGACCGGTACTCTGGAGATGGATTATCTGAAGCTCCAGAACTGGTGGACATGGTCCGGCGCAACCGGTGACAAGGTGACCGTCGATATGAGCTCTGTTACCGTGATCTTCGATGACTACTTCTATGTAGACGACAATCCGGGCCAGACCACCGAGACCACACAGACCACCACCGCAACAACCACTTCTGAAACCTCCACTACCACTGTCACATCCAGCGTACCGGAGGGTGACGCAATCGGTAAGGCATACTTCATCGGCGGACTGGGCGCAGATCAGAACTGGACTGCCGGCGAAAACGAAGGCGCAGCAATCACACCCATCACCGGCGACGGCACTTATACCGTTTCCTGGGATGTTACCGGAGGCGGCGGTACGAATACCGTACAGTTCCTGGCAGTTGTGATCGCTCCGGACGGCGAAACCGAAAACTTCACCACTGATACATTCGAAGACCTCAAGGTTTCTCTGGATGAAGTATGGATCGACGGCGAAAAAGCTGGCAGATTACACCGTTGGCGCAAAGTCCATCAACACACGCTATTATGAAGAAGGCTCTGCCGGCGTAACACGTCTGTACCTGCACGATGACTGGTCCACCAAGATCAAGGATCTGCCGGGCAAGACAACCATTACCCAGGAAGTCAAGGTAGTATTCACCATTTCCGGTACTGGCCACGAAGGCCCGATCGTAACTACCACAAGCGAACAGCCGACGACTACGACAACATCTGCAACTACAACAACCACCACTACTACAACTACCACAACAACGACTACCACCACCACCACAACAACCACTACCACACCGGAGCCGACCACGACAACCACTGCATCCACCACAACCACTCCGGAAACCACAACTTCTACAACTAATGTGGAATCCACTACTACAACACCTGCACCTACCACTGCAACCACCGAGACAACTACCACAACATCTGCAACCACAACCACCACGACAACCACCACAACGACGACTACCACTACCACTACGACCACCACCACAACAACAACTACCACAACGATCACATTCATCTCCAACGACATTCGTCCGGCTACCATCTTCGGTGATGTGAACCAGGACGGCAGCATCAACATCTGCGACGTCGTTCTGCTGAACAAGATCCTTTCCGGACAGGTCAGCGCAAACGAGGCACAGCGTGCAAATGCAGACGTGAATGCAGACGGCGCTGTGGACGGCACCGACTCTGTGATCCTGGTGAAGTTCCTGGTTCGTCTGATCGTGGCTCTGCCGAACAACGATATTGCTTAAACAACAGGTGACTTTCCTGTAAAAAAGACAGCGGGGCTTTGCCCTGTAATATGTAAAATAAGCTGAAAAAACGCCGTGTCTGTGAATGCAGATACGGCGTTTTTTTGCAGGCACAAGAAAAAAGGTTTCGCAAAGTAAAATTTGTGAAAACTGCTGGAATCGGCGGAAATTCCGGCAAAATACATTGTAAAAATGCGTTTCTGCTTAAAAATCGGCAGTCCGGGGAGACGAATACTTATCATTTTTCTGGAAAGTGTCGCCGATTTGTGAAATGTGCAACAAAAGTAGAAAAGAAACAAGCGGAAATCGTCATGAAAATAGATTGACTTTTTGAAAAAATCGTCCTATAATAAAGAAAACGGTGCTAAACACACTGTTGATTTTCCGCATTTCCGGCAGATTGGAAAAGAGGAAAACCTGCGGAATTCCGCAGAAGAATTCCTTTTTCAGATGCCGGAAAACGGAACAGGAAAAGGTGGTGGATGCAATGGGTGAAGAACTGCAGGAACAGCTGCAAAACAAGATCCTCTGGGAGAGTCCCTTTGATGTGCCGCTGCTCGGACCGATCCACATCAGCGAGTCTGTTGTGATGACCTGGTTCATTATGGCGATCATCATGGTGCTGGTACTGATTTTGACACGAGATCTCAAGATCGTTCCCGGAAAACGGCAGGCGTTCCTGGAAATGGCAGTCACATGGCTCACCGATTTCTTTGTGGGCAACATTGGCAAAGCCGGAAAGCGCTATGTACCGTACCTCAGCACGGTGATTATCTATCTGGGTATCGCCAATATGATCGGTATGTTCGGTTTCGGCATGAAACCGCCCACGAAGGACATCAATGTCACGGTGGCGCTCGCAGTCATGAGCATCGTACTGATCGAGGTCTCCACATTCCGGGCGCAGGGCGGTATCAAGGGTTTCTTGAAATCCTTTACCAAGCCGATGGCGCTTTTGACGCCGCTGAATGTGATGGAGCTTGCGATCCGTCCGCTGTCGCTGTGTATGCGTCTGTTCGGCAATGTGTTGGGCGCATTCGTTGTCATGCAGCTGATCGAACACGTCTGCGGACTGATTGTGCCGATGGTGTTCAGTATGTACTTCGATGTGTTCGATGGACTGATCCAGGCATACGTATTCGTATTCCTGACATCACTGTTCATGGCAGAGGGCATGGAAGTCGAAGAAGAGGAAAAAGTGCCGAAATTGCAGAGAGCATAAGGACAATGCCGCACAGGGCTTGTGCGGTGCAGTCTTGAATTCGGCAGCCACAGAAAGGAGCGTTCCGCTATGATCGGAGCAGGTATTGCAGTATTGACAGGTATCGGTGCAGGTTTTGGTATCGGCATCGCAACATCCAAGGCGGCAGAGGCCATCGCAAGACAGCCGGAGGCTGCCGGTGCGATCAACAAGGCGCTGCTGCTGGGCTGTGCGCTGGCAGAGGCAACCGCTATCTATGGTTTCGTTGTTGCACTGCTGATGGTAATTATGAAATAAGACGGATGAAACGTCCGAAAAAACATATCCGGATCAGCCGGATCGAAAGGTAGGAACTGAAAATGATTGGAGCAGGTATTGCAGTATTGACAGGCATCGGAGCCGGTTTTGGTATCGGCATCGCAACATCCAAGGCGGCAGAGGCGATTGCAAGACAGCCGGAGGCTGCCGGTGCGATCAACAAGGCGCTGCTGCTGGGCTGTGCGCTGGCAGAGGCAACCGCTATTTACGGTTTCGTTGTAGCACTGCTGATGGTAATTATGAAGTAAGACCCCTCGGGTCTGCTTTCAGAGCCTGGAAAGGCTCTCAGAATCTGAGAGAAAGGAGCGCAGCTTTCATGAGAAAGCTGTGAGAGTGGATATGCTAGATTTTGATATTTGGACCATTGTGTTTTCCGTCATCAATATCCTCGTGCTGTTTTTCTTTCTGAAAAAATTCCTGTTCGGCAGAGTCGGCGCTATGCTGGAAAAGCGTGCGCAGATGGTGCAGGCAGATATGGACCAGGCAAAGCAGAAGGCGGCAGAGGCCGAAAAGCTCAGAAGCGACTATGAGGAGACGCTGAACGGTGCAAAGCAGGAGGCAAAACAGATCATTGCCACCGCAGAACAGAATGCACACGCCCAGGGCAGCGAGATCACAGCCAAGGCACAGCAGCAGGCAGATACGCTCCTCAAAGAGGCACAGAAGGAGATCGAGCGGGAGCGCCGGCAGACACTGGACGGCGTTCAGGGCGAGATCGCCGATCTGGCGCTGGCAGCAGCATCCAAGCTGATGGAACAGAAGGTGGACGACCAGACCAACCGGGATCTGGTGAATGCGTTCCTGTCTGAGGAAGGAGCAGAAAATGAATGGTGCAGTGACATCCTATGCGAATGTGCTGCTGACGCTTGCAAAGACGTCAGCCGACGTGGCGGATGCACAGACAACCTTTCAGAACTGCCCCCAGCTGACGGATGCCCTGAGCAACCCGACGATTCCCGAGGCGGAAAAGTTTGCGGTGATCGACCGGATCTTTCCGGCGTCGCTGCGCACCTTTCTGAAGGTTGTCTGCCAAAACGGTCAGATCGACAGCATACTGGATATTTTTTCAGAGTATCAAGCACTGGAACGGCAGCAGCGCCATTGTGCGCACGCCGTGCTGGAATATGTAACACCGCTGACAGAGGCGCAGCTCGCAGCGATGAAAAAAGATGATCTGCGCAAAAACCGGCGAGCCGGAGGTTCAGCTGGAGCTGAAACAGAATCCGGCGCTGCTGGGCGGCTTTGTGCTGCATATCGGGGATGACGAGTACGATCGGAGTATGCGTGCATCCATCCGCAATATGCGCAAGAGCCTGATACGGAGGTGGTAAGACATGAGTACCATGAATGCAAGTGAGATCATATCGGTCTTGAAAAGCGAGATCGAGGACTTCGACCGGAAGTCCGGCGTGCAGGAAACCGGTACAGTCGTTCGTGTGGGTGACGGTATCGCAACGGTATTCGGTATGCAGCACGCTATGTACGGCGAGCTGGTAGAATTTGAAACAGGTGTTCGGGGCATTGTCCAGAACCTGGAGACAAAGACCATTGGCGTCGTTCTGCTGGGCAGCGACTATGGCATTACAGAAGGGACTTCTGTTGTACGTACCGGCAAGCGTGCCGGCATCGGCGTGACCCAGAAAATGATCGGCAGAGTTGTCGGCGCACTGGGCAACCCGATCGACGGCGGTGATCCGCTGGAGGCAGAGGACTATTTCCCCATTGAGCATGAGGCACTGGGCGTTGCATACCGGAAATCGGTCAACGTGCCGCTGCAGACAGGTATCCTTTCCATCGACTCGATGTTCCCGATCGGTCGTGGTCAGCGTGAGCTGATTATCGGCGACCGTCAGACAGGTAAGACGTCGATCGCAGTGGATACCATCATTAACCAGAAGGGTCAGAACGTTATTTGTATTTACGTTGCGATCGGACAGAAGTCCTCTACCGTGGCAAAGATCGTTTCTACCCTGAAGAAAAACGGCGCAATGGACTATTCCATTGTAGTATCCGCATCCGCCAGCGAACCGGCTCCGGTACAGTATATCGCACCGTATGCCGGCACGGCAATCGCAGAATATTTCATGAGCCAGGGCAAGGACGTGCTGATCGTATACGATGATCTTTCCAAGCACGCTGTCGCATACCGCGCTATGTCCCTGCTGCTCCACCGTCCGCCTGGGCGTGAAGCTTATCCGGGTGACGTATTCTATCTGCACTCCCGTCTGCTGGAGCGCTCCTGCCGTCTGGACGATGCGCACGGCGGCGGTTCTATCACCGCACTGCCCATCATCGAGACCCAGGCAGGCGATATCTCCGCTTATATCCCGACCAATGTTATCTCTATCACAGACGGTCAGATTTTCCTGGAGAGCGAGCTGTTCAACGCCGGTATGCGTCCGGCAATCAACGTTGGCCTGTCGGTATCGCGTGTCGGCGGCGCCGCACAGACCAAGGCGATGAAAAAGGCGTCCGGTCAGATGCGTGTGGATCTGGCACAGTTCCGTGAAATGGAAGTGTTCACCCAGTTCAGCTCGGATCTGGACCCGGCAACACAGGCAATGCTGGACCACGGCCATGTGCTGATGGAACTGCTCAAGCAGCCGTTGTATCATCCGCTGGCAATGTGGAAAGAAGTTGTGATCCTTTCTGCGGCATCCAACGGACTGCTGGACGATGTGGCTCTGGCAGACCTGCGGTCGTTCCGTGAGGGTCTGATGAACTACGTTGAGGCAAACGGCGCAGCCATCGTAAAGGAAATCAACGAGACCGGAAAGCTTTCGGATGAATCCAGAGAAAAGCTTCTGGAACTGGTACGTACCTATAAAAAAGCAGGTGAACTAAAATGGGCAATATGCGTGAGATCCGTGACCGGATCAAGAGCATCAACGACATTATGAAGATCACCAACGCCATGTATCTGATCTCCTCCTCAAAGCTGAAAAAGGCAAAGAAGGATCTTGCGGCAACACAGCCCTATTTCAATAAGCTGCTGTATGCGATGCGGAGTATTCTTTCCCGTGCGCCTGAGGACATCGATATGCGGTATTTCGACCGCCGGGAAGAGATCAAGCCCGAAGATCGAAAGGTCGGCTATATTGTCATTACAGCAGACAAGGGTATGTGCGGCTCCTATAACCACAACATCATCAAGCTGACGGAAGAGAAGATGGCGGCACACAAGCAGAGCCATCTGTACGTCATGGGACAGGTGGGAAGAATGTACTTTCAGCGCCGTGCCAGAGCCGGAGAACTGGACGTGGATACCGAGTTTATCTATACCACCCAGAACCCGACCCTCTATCGTTCCCGCCGCATTGCGGAACAGATGCTGAAAGCGTTTGATGACGGTGATCTGGATGATGTGTATATCATCTATACCGATATGGTTTCGTCCATTACCTTTGAACCGAATATCCTACAGCTCCTGCCGCTGGATGCAGAGCATTTCGTACAGAGCGAGGGTGAAATAACACGGCACCACGAGGCTGTGTTCTCTCCCAGCCCTAACATCGTTATGGAACATCTGACCCCGAACTTTATGAAGGGCATGATCTATGGCGCAATGGTAGAGTCGTTCTGCAGCGAACAGCAGGCGAGAATGTCCGCAATGGACTCCGCCACCACCAGTGCAAAGGATATGCTGCAAAATCTGTCGCTCCAGTATAACCGGGCGAGACAAGCAGCGATCACCCAGGAGATCACAGAGATCGTCAGCGGTGCAAACTCCGCAGAAATGTGAGGCGCTGCACCGAGTAATATGAATTGGAAGGTTTTGGCAGCGGCGGAGTTCTGCCGCCGCCGTCCGGAAAGGAATGATGATATGGAAAAGGGAAAATCGTGCAGGTTTTAGGACCTGTCATTGATGTGGCATTCCCGGGAAAGCTTCCGATGATCAAGGATGCACTCACCGTCGACAACGGCGGTAAAACCTGCGTGATGGAAGTTGCGCAGCATATGGGCAACGGCATTGTCCGCTGCATCAGCCTGTCCTCCACAGAGGGCTTTGCAAAGGATATGGAAGTCCTTGCGACCGGTTCCTGCATTAAGGTGCCGGTAGGCACAGCGACCCTGGGCAGAATGTTCAATGTGCTGGGTGAGGCGATTGACGATGCCGGTGAAGTCAAGACCGACGAAAAGTGGCCGATTCACCGTCCGGCACCGTCTTTCCGTGACCAGAGTCCGGTAGTTGAGATGCTGGAAACAGGCATCAAGGTCATCGACCTTCTGGCACCGTACGCCAAGGGCGGTAAAGTCGGTCTGTTCGGCGGCGCCGGCGTTGGTAAGACCGTCCTCATCCAGGAACTGATCCACAACGTCGCAACGGAACACGGCGGCTATTCCATCTTCACCGGTGTCGGTGAGCGTTCCCGTGAGGGCAACGACCTGTGGAACGAAATGAAGGAGTCCGGCGTTATCGAAAAAAACCGCCCTGGTGTTCGGTCAGATGAACGAACCGCCCGGAGCGCGTATGCGCGTTGCACTGACCGGTCTGACCATGGCGGAATACTTCCGCGATGAAAAGCACCAGAACGTGCTGCTGTTTATCGACAATATTTTCCGCTATGTACAGGCAGGTTCCGAGGTTTCGGCGCTGCTGGGACGTATGCCGTCTGCCGTTGGTTATCAGCCGACTCTGGCAAACGAAGTCGGCGAACTCCAGGAGCGACTCACTTCGACCCAGAATGGTTCTATCACCTCTGTTCAGGCGGTTTATGTGCCGGCGGATGACCTGACCGACCCGGCTCCGGCGACCACCTTCGCGCACCTGGATGCGACCACGGTATTGTCCCGTAAGATCGTAGAGCAGGGTATCTATCCGGCGGATCCGCTGGAATCCACCTCTCGTATCCTGGAACCGGATGTTGTCGGCGAAGAACACTATCGTGTTGCCCGTAAGGTACAGGAGCTGCTGCAGCGGTATAAGGAACTGCAGGACATTATCGCAATCCTGGGTATGGAAGAACTGGACGAGGACGACAAGCTGGCAGTTTATCGTGCCCGTAAGATCCAGAAGTTCCTGTCTCAGCCGTTTAACGTGGCAGAGGTCTTTACCGGTTTGCCGGGCAAATATGTTCCGGTGCGTGAGACTATCCGTGGCTTTAAGATGATCGTCGAGGGTGCAATGGATGAACTGCCGGAAAATGCGTTCTTTAACGTAGGCACCATTGATGAGGCGATCGCAAAGGCAGAGGCGATGAAGCAGGAATCCAAGGAATCGTGAGGGATGTAGTATGGCGAATACATTTCAGCTGGAGATCCTGGCATCCGACCGTCCGTTTTATGTTGGCCCGGCAGAACAGCTGGTGTTCCCGACAGTGGATGGTTTGATGGGCATTCTGCCCGGACACGAGTCCATGGTCACGGTCGTCAGCCCGGGAGAACTGAAGTATCTGGTGGACGGACAGTGGCACTATGCCGCCATCAGCGACGGCTTTGCCGAAGTGCGCCGGGACTATGTGCTGGTGCTGGGCGATGCCATCGAGCTGCCGGAAGAGATCGACGCCAAGCGTGCCGCTGAGGCTGCGGAGCGTGCCAAGGAGCGTCTGCTCCACAAGCAGAGCATCATGCAGTATTATCACAGCCAGGCTGCGCTGAATCGTGCGATGAACCGTCTGAAGATCTCCAAACGGCATAACCATGAAATATGACTGGCGCTTTGCCGGAACGAAAAAGTACCGCTTTCCGAGAGGAGAACGGTACTTTTTTATTTGCATAAGGTGATTGCCGGAAAGAAGTTCCGCACAATATCGTATCCCAGCACGATGCCGACGGTGAGAAACAGCAGGGCATTGCTGCGTGGCAGGATGCGCCGGGGCTTTCCACGGCGGTACAGACCAGCTCTGCATACAGGCAGGTCAGCGCCGCAAACAGAGTGAAGATCATAGGATTATAACCGATGGAGCGCAGCGGATGCCCCTGCAGCAGCGCCAGCACGGCACGGGTGTTGCCGCAGGCAGGGCAGAGAAAACCGGTGAGCTGGTGAAAGCGGCACTGGGGCAGCGGCAGCACAGCCAGCCAGTGTCCCAAGGGCTGATGCAGGCACAGCAGGACGGCTGCACCCAGTCCCAGCCCGATGCTCCAGCCGGCAGCCAGGCGGCGTGTCACTGCCGCAGCGGCGTCCCCGTGTTGTCCCGGAAACTGCCCAGCAGAATGGTGATGAGGTCAACGAGCGTGCCGATGCCGCCGAGACCGCCGGTGAGCAGCCAGAGCAGTCCTGTGCCGATTTTTCCCACATAAAAGCGGTGCAGTCCGCCCAGCCCGAAAAAGCCCAGAATGCACAGGATCAGTGCGGTGAATTTGTGCTTGTCGCTTGTGAGGGTGACATATTGTGCCATAAGATCAGATCCTTTCTGAAAGGAAACGGTGTTTTTCTGTATCATACCAGATTTCCGGGGAAATGTCAAGGTGTTGGAGGGTGGGACTTTCGATGTTGCCTCCTCATCATTTGGAAAACGCATCGTAGGGGCGAACATTGTTCGCCCGTGACTCCACCGGCACTGCGTGCCACCTTTTCTAAAAGAGGAGGTTCTTTACACATTGTCCCCCTTGAAAGGGGGATGTCAGCGTAGCTGACAGGGGGATTTGTAGGGGCGAACGTTGTTCGCCCGGTAATCCTTTGCTATTCCGGAAAACACTGCCCTAGGGAAAACTCGTTCAACCCGTCCGGCGGAATCGCTCGTTCCTCGCTGTCCGCCTGGGGCTTGCAAACGCTTTTGTTTGCCCTTTCCTGTATGTGCAGTGTTGGCATTCTGGGCGTTTGCTGCAAAAGTCTCCTCTTTTAGAGGAGATGCCCGACAGGGCAGAGGAGTCGATTTGTTTCCCTTGAAAGAGAAATGTGGGGGCGATGCCCAGCCCGTCGCCCAGCGGAAATGGCGACGGCAGACTTGCCCAAGGATAGCAAGCCACATCGCCCCGTCCCTTTTTTTCAAAAAAGGCTCACCGTAGGGGCGAACATTGTTCGCCAGAGACTCCTCAGTCAAGCCTCTGGCTTGCCAGCTCCTCTAAAAGAAAAAACTCGCCTCACACGAATTACTGTTGTCTATGCAAAAAGCACGCTGTTCTCCGCAGACAACAGCGTGCTTTTTTTATCTTATGTGCAATACACGATTAAAGTTCAATTTTTTTTCCAGATAGCCGACCAGCTCGTCGATAGGCATACGTACCTGTTCCATGGTATCACGCTCACGGATGGTAACGCAGTTATCGCTCTCAACGGTGTCGAAGTCCACGGTGATGCAGAAGGGCGTGCCGATCTCATCCTCCCGGCGATAGCGCTTGCCGATGGAGCCGGTCTCGTCATAGTCGACCGGGAAGTGCTTTGCCAGAACCGCATAGACCTCATGTGCCTTTTCGCTCAGTTTCTTGGACAGCGGCAGGACAGCAGCCTTATACGGTGCCAGAGCCGGGTGGAAGTGCATTACCACACGGGTGTCGTTCTTCTCAGCGTCCACAACTTCTTCGTCATACGCCTCGGTAACGATGGACAGGAACAGACGCTCTACGCCCAGGGACGGCTCGATAACGTACGGGATGTACTTGGTGTTGGTCTCCGGGTCGAAGTATTCCAGAGACTTGCCGCTGTGTTCCTGGTGCTGTGTCAGGTCGTAGTTGGTTCTGTCTGCAACGCCCCACAGCTCGCCCCAGCCAAAGGAGAAACGATACTCTGAAGTCTGTGGTTGCCTTGGAGTAGAAGCACAGCTCTTCCTGGTCGTGGTCACGCAGACGCAGGTTCTCTTCCTTCAGACCCAGATTCAGCAAGAAGTCCTTGCAGTAGCCACGCCAGTACTGGAACCATTCCAGGTCGGTGTCCGGCTTGCAGAAGAACTCCAGTTCCATCTGCTCGAACTCACGGACACGGAAGATAAAGTTGCCCGGTGTGATCTCGTTGCGGAAAGACTTACCGATCTGAGCAACGCCGAAGGGCAGCTTTTTGCGGGTGGTGCGCTGAACATTGGCAAAGTTTACAAAGATACCCTGTGCGGTTTCCGGGCGCAGATACAGTTCCGACTTGGAATCCTCTGTAACGCCCTGATAGGTCTTGAACATCAGGTTGAACTGGCGGATGTCGGTAAAGTTGGTGCTGCCGCAGTTCGGGCAGGGGATCTGCTTTTCCCGGATGTAGTCCATCATCTGCTGGTTGGTCCAGCCGGCAGGATTGGTGCCGTCAAAGTCCTCGATGAGGTTGTCGGCACGGTGTCTGGTCTTACAGGACTTGCAGTCCATCAGCGGATCGGAGAAACCGCCCAGGTGACCGGATGCCACCCATGTCTCCGGATTCATGATAATGGAGGCATCCAGTCCCACGTTATACGGGGATTCCTGGACGAACTTTTTTCCACCATGCACGCTTGATGTTGTTTTTCAGCTCTACGCCCAGAGGACCGTAGTCCCAGGAGTTAGCCAGACCGCCGTAAATTTCGGAACCCGGGTATACAAAGCCACGGGACTTACAGAGGTCTACGATCTTATCCATGCTCTTCTGTTCGTTGGTCAACATTTTTGGTATTCTCCCTTGCTTGCTGTCCGCCGCTTTCCAGATGCGGCAGGCGCTTTTGAATTTGCTTGCTGTTTCCAGCAATGGTATCTCTTATATTGTAGCGGAAAATGGCGAAAATGTCAAGGGTAACGCAAACAAAAAATGTCTGTCCTGCGAAATCGTTCAGAGTCCCAGCAGATCCTTGACGGAAATCAGTTCTTCCTGGGTGCCATTTTCGCCGTCATCCCGCCAGATCATCAGCGCATAACCTGTGCCGCTGTCGGGCATAATGCCGTATAGGGTGCGATCTTCATTGTCGGGATAGTAGTCGATGCGCCAGTATTCATCCTGTACAATAGTTTGTCCTATGGTGCTGTACTGGCTCAGATCGTCCAGCCGTTCCTGCATATTGTTATAGTGTGTCGTTGTACCGATCTCCAGGAAGATGGTGCGTCCCTGCTCGGCATCGTAGAAGGTATAGTTATAATACGTGTTATCAATGATTCCCTGCCGGAATTCCCAGCTGTCCAGGACTGCCTGCGGCGGCTGGTATTGTGTAGCGCCGGGCTGTTTTTTGGGAAAGTCTGCAGTAAGCGCATCCAGCGTTTCGTATACTGCGTAGGTGACGGGGTCTGTGTAGACGACTTCTTCGGTGGTTTCTGTTGTGGCTTTCGTTTCCTGCACCGCAGAGTCCGCAGGTGCGTTTCCGCATCCGGCACTTGTGAGCAGAACGCCGAAAAGAATCAGTGCAGTCCATTTTTTCATACGCATTCCCTCCTTTGAGAAAGACTCATATTGTATTTTCCTGTGGAGAACAGCAACGGTTCTCACCTTAATTATAACAAAATCCACGAGAAAAATCAATATAAATATCAATATCAAAAAACAGCTATCTGCACAAGGGCTGCACCACAAAATGTACACATGATACAAAAAAGCGCATACACGCCGCCGTGTATACGCTATGGTTATTTGGAATCGTGCCGGGATTTGGGGAAATTTCCGCAAATAGAATACCACTGGCAATCGCCGCAGATGTCCTGTAACAGTCCCGGTTCCAGGATGTGCCGGCTTACCCGGTCAGTGAATTCGCTCCACCGCAGGACACTGCCCACAGAGAGACCGCAGAACGTGAGGACGGCGCTGTCATAGCGCTGTACCTTTTTCTGCCGCATCGCACACATGGGACAGGCTGTGAGGACAGCTGGCACAGATGCAGTCCGTGCCGCCGGTCAGGGTGATGTACGGGTCATCCCGGCGGAAGAGCGCCAGCTTTTCCGTCATGTTTGCGGTGAAAGCATCACTGTAGCCGTGACCGCAGAAAAAAGGCGGTACACAGCCCGTGGTGGGGACGCAGCTTATACACGCTGGATCAGCCGTTTCGGGAGGCGCTTTGCAATGAGGATCGCCAGCGCCATCTTTACGCAGTCCGGCAGAATGAACGGGAATACGCACCAGCCCAGTGCAGTCAGCAGTCCTACAGAACCGGAGTTCTTAGCATAGACGATCATGAACCACGCCGTACCAAAGGCATAGCACACCGCCAGTCCCAGCACCAGCGCCAGGATCATGACCGGCAGCTTGTCGCCCAGGAAGTGGGTGATGAGCCAGTAGAGCAGTCCGGTGAACAAAAAGCCGATGATATAGCCGCCGGTCGTGCCGAACAGGATGCCTACGCCGCCGGTAAATCCGGCAAACACCGGAACGCCCACAGCGCCTAATACAATATAAATGAGGACGGAGATCGTGCCGCCTTTGCCGCCCAGCGTTGCCAGAGCGCAGAATACTGCAAAGGTCTGCATGGTGAACGGTACGGTCATGGGAATCTGGATCCAGGAGCATACGGCGATGATCGCTGCAAACAGGGCGATCTGCACCATAGCGACGATCTTCTGATGCTGGGTCTTTTTTCGCCGCCATTTCTGATCCGGCGGCAGGATTGGTCTGAACTTGTTCTTTCATGGAAAAATTTCCTTTCTGATTGAGATTCGCAGGGCGCAGGCACGTCTGCTAAGGGTGTGCTAACGCTGCAACGTCCCTATTATAGCACAACAATGCTGTTATGTCAACCTTTTTCGAAAAAAAAATTAGGTGACAAATCGAGAAAATGCGGCGCTGCTCATGAAAAACAGCACAAATTATACATATTATTTGCACTGTATTTGTGCAACTCTACAAAATTCAAAAACCGCTTGACATTCTATCGGAATCATGGTAAATTTATATTAGCACTCAGAGAGATTGAGTGCTAACACTTCAAAAGTGAATCTGCCAGAAAGGATGGTTACAGTGGATGCACGAAAACGCAGGATCTTATCGGCGGTAGTCGATCTGTATATTCGGACCGGTGAGCCAGTGGGGTCGAAGACCATATCACAGTTGCCGGATATTCACGTATCTGCGGCGACCGTTCGGAACGATATGGCAGTATTGGAGGAGCTGGGGTATCTGGAACAGCCCCACACCTCCGCAGGACGTGTGCCGACCTTCAGCGGCTATCGGATGTATATTGAAGAGATCAGCGCCGGCGGTTCGCTCCCGGAGGAAGAGCGGGAGCGGCTGGACGAGATGCTGGGAGATGAATCCCAGCTGACAGAGGATCTGATTTTACAGAGCGCCACGACGGCACTCTCTCAGATTACAAAGTGCGCAACGGTGGTCTCCAACTTCGCACCCAAATATTCCGTGATCTCCAAGGTGGATGTGATCCCGACCGGCAAGCGGATGTACGTGGTGCTGCTTATCACATCGGATGGCAAGATCAAGAACCGTGCCTGCCGCTTACAGTTTGATCTGACCCATGAACACATGGATTTCTTCAAACACTTTATGGAAGAGAACCTGGAGCGTTTCGGTCTCGGATCTGTCCGAAGAAAAGCTGGATCAGATGGTGACCGCCATGGGAACCTACATGATGACCCTCAGCCCGCTGGTACAGGGCATCTGCGAAATGTCCAAGGACTTGCAGCAGAATGAGCTGTATGTCACCGGAGAGCAGAACCTGTTCTCCTGCGACGACCTGGATAAGGCAGAGGTGGCAAAGTTCATCCTGCATAAACAGGAGCTGTCCGGACTGCTGGACGACTCGTTCCAGGGCATCAAAGTGATGTTCGGAGAAGAGGGCAACGATTTTGTCATCGGCAACTCCAGTATGATCGTTTCCAAGTATCAGAAAGGTGACCACACCGCTGGCTCACTGGGCGTGATCGGACCGGTTCGGCTGAATTACGCCAAGGTGATACCTTATATAGAATATTTTACCGAAAAGATCTCACATCTGATCTCGGAGGAGGACAAAACGCCGCCGCCGGAATTAGAGATGATCGAAAAATCAGACAACGATTCGGAACACAAGCCGGAACAATAGAAAGGACGTGTTTTTGATGGCAGACGAAAAGGAAACCAAAAAGCCGGAAACTGCTGCGGAAAAGCCGAATGCTTACGATAAATTTATTGCAATAGTGCAAAAGCCAGAGGCAGAGAGAACACCGGAAGAGACTAAGTTTGTAAATGACCTTCTTGCACTCTTCCGTAACAACGACGCAAAGACAGAGAAAGCGCCGGAAGAGGCTGCTGCACCGGAGACCAAGGCAGAAGAAACCAAGGACGACAAAAAGAAGAAGAAAAAAGACTTGAAGGATGCACTGGCGCAGAAAGAGGCAGAGCTGGCAGATCAGAAAGACCAGCACCTGCGGCTCATGGCTGAGTATCAGAACTACCGCAACCGCACCACCGAGGAAAAAGAAGAAGATCTACGGGGATGCAAAGATGGACTGCGTGAAGGAACTGCTGAATGTCATGGACACCTTTGAACGTGCGCTGGAGGCACCTTGCACCGATGAGAATTACAAAAAGGGCGTGGAACTGACCTTCGCACAGATCCAGAAAGCTTTCGAAAAGCTGGGTGTGACAGAGATCGCCGCACTGGGCGAGACTTTCGACCCCAATCTCCACAATGCCATCAAGCAGGTGGACGACAGCGAGTATGAGAGCGACAAGGTCTGCGAGGTGTTCCAGAAGGGATACCTGCTGGGTGACCGCCTCATCCGTCCGGCAATGGTTGCCGTTTTCTGTGTAGGCAGGAGGCAGGACAGTGAAGAAACACACAGCGTCTCTCATGACGGCGGCGATGCTGCTGACACTGGCGTGGATGACCGGATGTGATTCCGGAAAGACCGCAGAATCCAGCAAGGCAGCCACCACCACGGCACTGGAAACCACCGCAGAGGTCGTGACCGATGCGGCAGAAACTACGGCGGCAGAAGAAAGCTCCGCCGCAGATGCACAGCGCTTTGACAACTATGCAGATTTTGCCGCAGCGATGGCAGAACAGCATCCGGAACTGACGTACTGTATACGCCGCCGGAAAGCGTGCAGCAGCAGTGGGAATGGAAGTCCATCATGCTGGGACAGACCAGCTATCAGTACGAGATGTACAGCGCAGAAAGACAGGCAACGGTGAATGTCCTCATTGATATGCAGCCGTCCTTTACCGATGCGCAGGAGATCGTGGATACCCTGACAAGCATGGGTGTTACGGCAAAACTGATCGACGATGGCTGCTGTTTGTTTGAGCAGGACGGTGACGGAATGTATGCCCTGTACGGCATCACCGGTGACGCCGGCGAGAACTTTGCCGCTACGCTGGAATATGATGACGGCACAACGGCAACGGAAGATGAGCTGAAAGCACTGCGCAGCGAATTCTGGTTATAAAAAATCCCTGTCCGAAAGGACAGTTGAAATAAATCATATTTATTTTGAAAAATCTGCCCGTTTTTCCGCAGGGGGAAACGGTGATACAGAAAGGAAGAATTTATCATGGGAAAGATTATTGGTATTGACTTTTGCCGTTATGGAAGGCGGCAACGCAGTCGTAATCCCGAACGCAGAGGGTGCAAGAACCACCCCGTCTGTAGTTGGTTTCTCCAAGACCGGCGAGCGTCTGGTGGGTCAGACCGCAAAGCGTCAGGCAATTGCAAACCCGGAGCGCACGATCTCTTCGATCAAGCGTCACATGGGTTCTGATTATAAGGTAGATATTGACGGCAAGAAGTATACACCGCAGGAGATCTCCGCAATGATCCTCCAGAAGTTAAAGACCGATGCAGAGGCATATCTGGGTCAGCCGGTAACTGAGGCAGTTATCACCGTTCCGGCATACTTCACCGACTCTCAGCGTCAGGCAACCAAGGACGCAGGACAGATCGCAGGTCTGACCGTAAAGCGTATCATCAACGAGCCGACCGCAGCTGCGCTTTCTTATGGCATTGATAAGGAAGACGACCAGAGAGTTATGGTATACGACCTGGGCGGCGGTACGTTCGATGTTTCCATCATTGAGATGGGCGACGGCGTACAGCAGGTACTGGCTACCGCAGGCAACAACCGCCTGGGCGGCGATGACTTCGACCAGAGAGTTATCAACTGGATGGTTGAAGAGTTCAAGAAGACCGAAGGCATCGACCTTTCTACCGATAAGATGGCTGTACAGCGTCTGAAGGAGGCCGCAGAAAAGGCAAAGATCGAGCTGTCCTCTACCACAACCACAAACATCAACATTCCGTTTATCACTGCGGATGCAACCGGCGCAAAGCACCTGGATATGAACCTAACTGTTGCCAAGTTCAATGAGCTGACCAAGGATCTGGTAGACGCTACCATGGGACCGGTACAGCAGGCACTGTCCGACAGCGGCCTGTCTCCGTCTGATCTGAACAAGATCCTGATGGTCGGCGGTTCTTCCAGAATCCCGGCTGTACAGGAGGCTGTTCGCCAGAAGCTGGGCAAGGAACCGTTCAAGGGCATCAACCCGGATGAGTGCGTAGCACTGGGTGCTGCATACCAGGGCGGTGTCCTGGGCGGCGACGTCAAGGACGGTCTGCTGCTGCTGGATGTTACACCGCTGTCTCTGGGTCTGGAAACCATGGGCGGTGTATGCACCAAGATCATTGAGAGAAACACCACCATCCCGACCAAGAAGAGCCAGATCTTCTCTACCGCAGCTGACAACCAGTCCGCAGTAGACATCAACGTCCTCCAGGGTGAGCGTGAGTTCGCAAAGGACAACAAGCAGCTGGGTACCTTCCGTCTGGACGGCATCGCACCGGCTCCGAGAGGCATCCCGCAGATCGAAGTTACCTTCGATATCGACCAGAACGGTATCGTTCACGTAACTGCAAAGGATCTGGGTACCGGCAAGGAGCAGGATATCAAGATCACTGCATCTACCAATATGTCCAAGGACGATATCGACAAGGCTGTCAAGGAAGCAGAACAGTATGCCGAAGAGGATAAAAAGCGTCGTGAAGAGGTTGACTCCAAGAACAACGCAGAGAGCCTGTGCTCCAGTGCGAGAACGCACTGAAGGAATTCGGCGACAAGGTTCTGGCAGATGAAAAGTCTGCGATCGAGAGCAAGATCGCTGATCTGAGAAGTGCAGTCGGCAGCAATGATGCCGCTGCGATCAAGGCAAAGACCGACGATCTCCAGCAGGCATTCTATGCACTGTCCTCCAAGATGTATCAGCAGAACGGCGGTCAGCCGGGCGCAGACCCGAACATGGGCGGCGCAGGTTTCGGCGGTGCTGATCCGAATATGGGCGGCAATCCGAACGGCGGCGCAACGATGACGGCGTCGTAGACGCAGACTTCAAGGAAGTTTAAGCATGAAACGCAGCGGCGTGGAACGTGACGTACCGCTGTGAATAGAACGGCGGTGACGGGGCAGGTTTCGGCTTGTCCCGGCATCGTTGTATATGGGAGTGAAAGATATTCCCATGATCCATACAGACAGGAACAGCTGCTATGCGTCTGTTCCAGGGAAAGGAGCCAGCAGACATGGCAGAAAACGGGATTATTACGAAGTGCTGGGGCTGAAAAAGGGTGCTTCTGAGGACGAGATCAAAAAGGCGTTCAAGACCATGGCCCGGAAGTATCACCCCGATCTGCACCCGGACGATAAAGAAGCAGCGGAAAAGTTCAAGGAAGTCAACGAGGCATACGAAGTGCTTTCCGATTCGGAAAAGCGTGCCAGATATGACCAGTTCGGTCATGCCGGCGTAGACCCCAACTATGGCGGCAGCGCTGGTGCAGGCGGATTCGGCGGCTTTGGCGGATTCGGTGATGTAGGCGACATTTTCGACAGCATCTTTGGCGGCGGATTCGGCGGCTTTGGCGGCAGCTCCAGATCGGCGTCCAATGCCAATGCGCCCCGGCGTGGCGGCGACGTCAACAGCAATGTGACCATTGATTTTATGGAGGCGTGCAAGGGCGTCAAGAAGAAAATGCGCATCACCCATATGGTGAAGTGTGAGCAGTGCGGCGGCACAGGCGCAGCAGCAACAACTTGTACCGAGTGTCACGGTCAGGGGTTCTGTCCGTGTGAACCAGCGGACACCGTTTGGCGTGATCTCCACCACAAAGGTATGCTCACGCTGCGGCGGCAAGGGTAAGATCGTCACCAATCCGTGCAGCAAGTGCCGTGGCAGCGGACGCTATCGCTCTACCAACGACATTGAGCTGAAAGTGCCGGCAGGCATTGACAACGGACAGGTGCTGCGTGTCAGCGGTCAGGGCGATGCCGGCTTGAACGGCGGTCCGAACGGCGATTTGAACGTATCTGTCAATGTACGGCCGCATGAACTGTTCACCCGGAACGGCGTGGACATCTACTGCGAGATCCCTATCACCTATGCACAGGCTGTTCTGGGCGATAAGGTGACAGTACCTACCATCAAGGGCAAGGTGGAATATGAGATCCCCGAAGGCACACAGAGCGGCACGAAGTTCCGCCTGCGTGGTGAGGGTGTAAAGTATCTGGGCAGAGAATCCTACGGCGATCAGTATGTGACCGTTGTGGGAAGTGCCGAGAAAGCTGACACGCCAGCAGAAAGAGCTGCTGCAAAAGTTTGACGACAGTCTGGAGGAAAAGAACCAGGCAAAGCGGCAGAGCTTTTTTTTTGAAAAGTTAAAACGGCGATTTGAGGAGCAGTAAACGGCTGCATGAAAAAGCCTCATCCGATGCAGAAATGCACCTGGATGAGGCTTTTTTTATCGGCTGCTGTCGTCGTTCTCGTCCTTCTGGGAGTCGTCATCGCCGCCCAGAATGTCACCGGCAGCATCGCCGGCATCCTTTACCGCATCGCCTGCGGCATCTCCTGCGTCACGGACTGCGTCTCCGGCATCGGTCACGATGTCACGGACACCGTCCTCTGCATCGCTGACAATGTTGCCGCCGTCGTCCTTGCTGTCATCTTTGCTGTCGTCCTTGTCATCCCGGCTGCTGTCGTCTGCGGCAGAGCTGCTGACAGAATCGTTCATGGAGCTGTCGTCCTTGCTGCCGCAGCTGGTGAACAGGCTGCCCATCAGCAGCAGTGCCATCGGCAGCGCCAGATAGTGCTTGATTTTCATGGTTTCACCTCATTTTTCAGAGAGCATATCGGCGTGGATGCGCCCATACACTCCGAAGATTGCAGAAGCATCGCTTTGCAAGATTAGTGTTTCCCACAACTGCGGAGATATTCCCTTTCCACATTTCCACGGCGTTTTTTCTGCGAAATTTCGGGGATTTTTCCGGTATGGCGCAGGTTTTGCCGAATATTTCCCCAACTTTTTCAACACGGTTTTCCACACAATGCGGAAAACTTGTTACAACGGGGTGACGAAATTCGAACTTTCCGCAGCGCTCCGCTGTCGCATTTCGGCGTAATGTGTAATGATTGTAACCAATTGCAGAAAAGCACCGGAAAAACAGCAGTTTTTGTTTTCCACAAGTTGTGGAAAACGTGGTGGAAAGATCGGGAGAACTGTGGAAATACGGAGATCATCCGGAAAGAACGGCACAAAAAAAGACACGGCGAACCGTGTCTTTTCCGGATATTTGTTGTAAGATTAAGCAGCCTTTAGTCTTTCTGTACGGCGTCGTACAGGTCGCTTTTCCGGTGACCTGTCTCTGCGGCAACGGTTTTGCACGCCTGGGTCAGTTTCTGCCCGTCTGCCACATACTGCCGCACCCGTTCTGCCGCCTCTTCCAGGGTCAGCTGTGCCTCCTGCTGCGGTACTGCGCCGGCAACCACCAGCACAAACTCGCCTCGTGGCGGTGTGTTTTCGTAGTAGGCGATGGCGTCCGCAAAGGTAGTCAGACGCACCTGCTCGTGGGTCTTGGTCAGCTCCCGGCAGAGAGACAGGCTCCGGTCTCCGCCAAAGACAGCCGCCATGTCCGCCAGTGTGCGGCAGAGCTTGTGGGGTGCCTCATAGAAGATCATGGTGCGCTGTTCCTGCCGCAGCTGTTCCAGGTGTGCGGTGCGCTGGTTGCGGTTCACGGAGAGAAAGCCCTCAAAGGCAAAGCGTGCGGTGTGCTGTCCGGAGACGGCAAGGGCGGCAATGGCTGCCGACGGTCCTGGAACAACTTCCATCGGCACGCCCAGCTTGTGACAGAGCTGTACCAGAGCTGTACCGGCATCGGTGACAACGCCGCAAGCGGCTCGCCCGGGTCGGAGATGCAGGGCATTCCGGCATCGGTGACAACGTTGCAGGATTTGCCGGCAAGGATGCGGTCGGCGATGCTCTGCGCCACCGTCAGTCCGCTGTGTTCGTGATAGCTGACGATGGGCGTGTGGATGTCATAATGGGACAGGAGCTTTCGGGTCACACGGGTGTCCTCTGCCGCCAGAAAGTCCACCTCACCCAGCAGCCGCAGTTGACGCATGGTGATGTCCTCCAGGTTGCCGATGGGTGTGCCGATGATGTATAATGTACCGCTCATGTTGGCTCTCGTGTCCTTTCTCAGAAAAACTGTTTCATTTCCAGAATGTCGTGGATGTGTACGGTGGCAGTGG
>VOFI01003677.1_pt1 | contig 62640 bp, 110 predicted proteins | sample 5384131 | NCBI WGS metagenome assembly VOFI01 (sample SAMN12384728, study PRJNA508395) | human gut metagenome | isolation source: healthy gut H | host: Homo sapiens
CATGATGACGCTTCCTTACGTGTACAGGCCCCGCGGCAGCCATGCGGCCGCGGGGCGCAACCTGTCGAGAAGCGTACCCCCGTGAAGCCGAGCGCAAGCACCGCTCACCAAAAAGAGCCCGAAACCCTTACCCAGCACTTATTTTTTGTGGCCTTGCTAAGGAGGTCGGGAGGCGTCACAAACTACTCTGCGTAGGCGAAGGTGGTGACGTCGAACATGCCCTCGGGGCGGATGCGGAGCGTCGGGATGACCGGCAGGGGCAGGAAGATGATGCCCATGATGGGGTCGAGCGGCGGCTCAATACCCATGGCGCGCCCGGCCTCCATGAAGGGTCGTCGTGCTCGCGCGCGACCTCCTCGGCCGTCTTGTCACTCATAAGGCCACCGAGGGCAGGTCGATCTTGGCGACGACCTCGCCATCGCGCACGAGGACGAAGCCGCCCTGCCCACCGCGCGCACGGCGGCGAACATGTCGGCGGGGTTATCGCCCACCACGCACACGTTGTGCGAGTCGTGGCCGATCGTGCTGGCGATGGCGCCGCCGGTGATGGTGAAGCCGCGCACCCAGCCGCGACCGATGTGCCTGCCCACGAGCCCCGTGCCGGCGCGCCATCGCCGTCGATGCCGGCGCTCTGCGCCTGACACGCCGCGCCCGTGCCGCTCGATGAGCATGATGCGGCGAAGACCCTCGGCGGTCTCGGGACGCGCCATGCCGGTGACGGCGTTGCCGGGGGTCACGTCGATGACCGGCTCGCCGGGGCGGAACTCGTAGGAAAAGACATCGAGGTCGAGTTCGGGCAGCTTAACGGAGCCGCGCAGTCCTCCTCAAGGTCTTCGAGGCCGGGGCGCGAGGCCGCCGGCGCGACCGCCCCCACGAAGGCGCCGTCCTCGGCGACAAGCTCGCCCTCGCTGTACACGCGGTGCGGAGCGGCAGTGAACGCCAGGTCGTCGAGCAGCAGGATGTCGGCGCGCTTGCTTGCCGGGGCGATGGCGCCGCGGCGCTGCGCCGCGCACAGGTCGCCATGGTCGAAGCCGAAGATGTCCGCGGTGGGAGAGCGTGGCCATGGAGATGGCGACCACCGGGTCGACGCCGACCTCGATAGCCACGCGGCAGGCATTGTCGATCATGCCGACGTTGAGGGCGTCCGACGGGGGGCGCGATCGTCCGTGGCAAAGCAGCAGCGACGCGCGAGCGCGGGGTTCCCCAAGATGAGCGGGGCGAGGGCGGCCAGGTCATGGCTGCAGGTACCCTCGCGCAGCATGATGTACATGCCGCGGGACAGCTTGTCGAGCGCCTCCTCGGGAACCGTCGACTCGTGGTCGGCTATGACGCCCGCTGCGGCATAGGCGTTGAGGTCGTTGCCCGGCCGTCATGGGGGCGTGCCCGTCCACCTGGCCGGAAACCGTCTGCGCGCCCACCGCGATACGGTGACAGGTTTCCTCGTCCGCACCGTACACGCCGGGCAGGTTCATCATCTCGCCCAAGCCGAAGATCGCACCGCGGTACTCGTCCATAAAGGCTTCCATGTCCGCCGCGGTGATCACGGCTCCAGCCTGCTCGTCGGGCAGGGCCGGGACGCAGGAGGGCATCATGAACTTGATGTCGAGCGGCGCGCGCTGGGCGTCCTCGATCATGAACGCGAGGCCGTCGAGACCGCACACGTTGGCGATCTCGTGGCTGTCGGCGATGGCGGTGGTGGTGCCCCGGGCAAGCGCCATGCGGGCGTACTCGGACGGGCGGATGTTGGAGCTCTCGATGTGCAGGTGGCCGTCGATGAAACCGGGGGCGAGGTAACGGTTGCCGCAATCAACGACGCGCTCCGCCTCCCAAGCGGGAACGGATGCGTCCTCGCAGTCGCGGCCCTCGAAGAGCACGCCCGCGATGCAGCCGTGCTTCACCGCCACCTGGCCGCGCACCACGCGCAGCCGATACACGTCGACGATCCGCGCGTTCGTGAACAGCACGTCCGCCGGAACGCGCCCCTCCGCCGTGTTGATGAGAGCCTGCATCAGGCCGACCAGATCGTTTTCCATCTTTGAAGCACCCGCCCTTCCCTGTATGTTGCCATTGCACCCATGGTACCCAACCCGATCGAATTGCGCGCGGGACACGCAAAAGCAGGCAGGCGGTGTCGTCCCTTGCCGGCACCCAACCCGATCGAGTTGCGCATGGGACACGCCAATGTGCTCACCCCTGCAAGCCGGTCCGCCGCACGCGACCGCTCCGGCGGGCGCGCAGGGCGGACCTTTCAACGCATGCCTTCTCACTCCGCACACCGACACCGGCGCGCCCTCGGTCCGCCTACCGGTGCCGATCGAACCGCTCGCCGACGACCCGGGATCCTCATACCGGCGCCTCTTCGGCCCTCGTACCGGTGCCCCCTCGACCCTCATGCCGGTACCCCCTCGACCCTCATGCCGACAAAGTAATTTCACCCGGCATGAAACATTCCCACCCTCGCAAACGTACTCTAGATGAGGGCCACATCCCATTCCCCACAACAAAGAGGAGGCGAGCATGGGCAAACCCATCGTCATCAGCGACGTTATCGAGCGTTATCGCGACACCGTCTTTCGCCTCGCATTCACCTATCTGCGCAACCAGGCAGACGCGGACGACGTCACGCAAGATGTCTTCGTCAAGCTCATACGTTCCTCCCATGACTTTGAGAGCGACGAGCACCTCAGGCGCTGGCTCATTCGCGTGACCATCAACGAGTGCAAGTCGCTCTTTCGCAAGCCATGGCGGCGCATCGACAACATCGAGGACTACGCCAACACGATCGCCATGCCCACCCCGGAGCACACGGACCTGTTCGTCCGCGTGATGAGCCTACCCGAACGCGGAATACGCCCACGTCACGACGTCGCCCGCCTTGAGCGTCACGCCGCCGGCGCCCAGCTCGGACGCCATCGCGGACCTCAGCCCGTTTAGCATCCATTACGTTGCCGACAAGAACAACAGCTCGGAGTTTGCCGTGGATACACTCGAACTTCAATTTACGGACGGCAGCAAACATGCGGTTGCAAATTGGCATCACGGCTCAGAAGAGCAGTCGACGTTCAATTACTACGTCGGAGCAATCCTGTCCGACAACTCGCACGCCTCGGTGTTCACATCCCTGATCAACCCCAATACGGTCGAGAGCATTTCCCTCACGGGCAGCAATAGCGACGAGGAAACCGGAAAGAGCCAAGAACACGCGATGGAGTTGCTGCCTGAATAGATGGAATTGTTACCAGAGTAGAAGAGCTCGTCGCGCCAGAAGGGCTCGTCGCCTTAAAAGAACTCATCGCCCCAGAAGGGCTCGTCGCCCCCGAACCGCAAGATCGCCGTTCGGGGCGACGTTTTCACGACTTGCCGGGCTCATTACCCAGGTTTAAAAAATGTGCGGTGTTTATTCTGGGGTGTTGGGGATGCGTGGCGATTGATCATATCTCAGACTCAAAAATGTGTGGGGTTTATTCCGTACCCTTGGAGTAGAGAGCGCGATCTCGCAACAAAACCGCAGGATTGCTCTGCGATTTATCCCCGTATACTCCGACCGTCGGAATAAACCCCACACAATTTAATTTATAACCCCTGAACCATGATCAATAGTCCCTCATTTCATGAAAAAGAAGGCCGATCGGCGACAAACCGATCGACCTTTTTGCGTCTTTGGGGCATCGAAAGAGGTAATTCGGCGCCTCGGCGGCGGCGCTACAATCGCATTATTAAAAAACCACGGCGATATCGCATCGTCGCGATATCGCCGTGGCTTTGAAGGCTCGTGCCCGCGATATGAAAGGTCGCGCCCGTGACATGAAGGCTCGCGCGATACCTTGCCGGCCAATCGCACATGGGCAATTGTGCCAATGTGCATAAATGGACAATCGCGCTAGCGCGATTGAAGCTTACGCCAAGCGGGCGAAGTGGCGCTTGCCCACCTGCAGGACCGTACCGGGCTTGAGCGCGGCGGGGTCGACGTTGTAGGCCTTGGGCGCAACTGCGCCGTCGAGCTTGACGCCGCCGCCGTCGATATCGCGACGGGCCTGGCCGGCGCTCGGCGCCAGGCCAGCGGCCTGAAGCACGGCGGGCAGGTACACAAGACCCTCGTCGTTGACCACGATCTCGACCGCGACCTCGGCAATGTCGCTGGGCATCTCGCGGTTTTTGTGCACCTGGTCGAACTCGGCCTCGGCGGCAACGGCGGCCTCGGCGCTGTGATAGGTGGTCACCAGATCGCGACCCAGAGCGCGCTTGAGCTCATAGGGATCGGCGGAACCATCGGCCAGAGCAGCGTCGATCTTGTCGACCTCGGCCGGGGTGAGCGAGCTGGCCAGACGATAGTACTTGCCGATCATCTCGTCGGGGATGGACATGGTCTTGCCGAACATGTCCTTGGGCGCGTCGGTCAGGCCGATGTAGTTGCCGTATGACTTGGACATCTTGCGCACGCCATCGGTGCCCTCGAGCAGCGGCATGGTAAGCGCGATCTGCGGCTCCATACCCATCTTCTCCATGAGCTCGCGACCAGCGAGCAGGTTGAAGAGCTGATCGGTGCCGCCCATCTCGACGTCGGCCTTGATCTGCACGGAGTCGAAAGCCTGCATCACGGGATACAGGAACTCATGCAGGGCGATCGGCGTCTGAGACTGGTAGCGCTTGGTAAAGTCGTCGCGCTCGAGAATACGGGCGACGGTGAACTTGGACGCGATGGACAGCAACCCGCCAAGCCCATGGGGAACATCCAATCGCCGTTGTGCACGATGGTAGTCTTTCTCGGGATCCAGGATCTTCATGGCCTGCGCGACGTAGGTCTCGGCGTTGGCCTCGATCTGCTCCTGCGAAAGCTGCGGACGGGTGGAGTTCTTGCCCGAGGGATCGCCAATCAGCGCGGTACCGTTGCCGATGATCAGGGTGACGTTGTGGCCCAGGTCCTGGAACTGACGCATCTTGCGCAGCGGCACGGCGTGGCCCAGGTGCAGGTCGGGGCTGGTGGGGTCGACGCCCAGCTTGATGTTCAGGGGCTCGCCCTTCTCAAGCTTCTTCTTGAGGTCGGCCTCGGGAACGATCTGCGCGGTGCCCGAGGTGATGATACGCATTTGCTCGTCAACAGACAACATAAGGTGCACCTTTCTACAAGGTCATAGCACCCTCGCCGCATCTTGACGCTGGTGCGTGGACGGGCGGTGCTGGGAGTTACATGTAGTCGATAGTGTAGCGCACAATGGGCCCCGGAGGACAGGGCGGAGTTCGAACAGGGACGAATGCATCGAAGCGGAGGTGAAGGTGCGTCCCGACCGAGTAAGCGCCGCCCCCGGCGAAGCCCCGCGCGGCGCGGGCGCAGGCGACCCCGCTGCAGGTCCGTGACGATGCGGGCGCGGGCGACCCCGCGGCAGCGCGTGCGCCGATGCGAGCGCGGGCGACCCTGCGGCAGGGCACGCGCAAATGCGGGCGTGGACGGTCCCACAGCGGAATCCCAACCAACGCCGGCACGTGATGCCCACGGCAGGGCGCCCATCACCACCTACATGCACGGCACCGTGACAACGCCCGCGGTCTCCGGCGGGGCGACCCGACGGGGCGATCCCGCGACAAAGCTCCTAGCGATACAGGCGCGTGCGGCCCCGCTCGTCGACACGCACGCGCACGCGCGCTCCGGAGCTCTTGCGGTCAAGCTCAACCAAAACGCGCTCGCCCCGCTCACTCGCCAGACGACGAGGGCACGTTGCGCACGCATGGTCGCACGGCCCCTCCGCGGTGAGCACGCAATGCTCCAAGATCATGAGCGGCGTCGAGCCCCGCGGCGCATCCTCAAGGCCGATCACCAGGCCATCGTCGACGGCGGCGGAACGGACGGCTCGGCGATCGGACTCCGAAAGCTCCTCGGGAAGCCACACGCGACGGGCGCCCAGATCCCGCAGAACGCGGGCCGCCCGGGCGTTCCCACGTTGAGCGGAGCCGCGGCCTCCCACGGCACGGCAGCCTCAATCGCAAGCTCGACCTGGCCGATGTTGCGGCATAGGACCGCATCCGCCTCCCCGCGGGCAACCGCATCGCAGGCGCGGCGCACCGCGGCGATGTCCGACGCGCGGCACACCTCACCCAAATCGATCACGCGGTCGCCAAAGGCGGCCCCAGCGGCGTCATCGAGAGTCAACTCTCGACGGCAAAAATCGCCAGACGCATCATCTGGAGACATCGAAAGCGAACTTTCGCGAGTGGGCGAGGACTTGCGCCGCACATGGGCGTGCCGCGGCCCATCGCCCGAACGCGTCGCGTCGCCCGAACGCGTCACGTCGCCCGAACGCGGTGCGCCGCCACGGGGACGCCCGACTCCTCGTCGCGCCATGCGAGACCCTCGCACAGCCTCTCCTCCTCCACGCGCATCGACTCGACGGCGGTGCGGGCCTCCTCGATCACGCCCGCGGACCGCACGACGTGCACGGCGCTCCCCGCCTCGACCCTGCGTTTGCAGCGCACGAAGACGCGCTCGCCGGCGAACATCCCCCGCGCACGGCACGATGGGCCAGCGCTTGGGGACATCGGCGGGGGCGTCCGTCCCGGGCGTCGAGCGGATCTCGAGCATGTCGCCCGCCGCCACATCGCGGTCGAACCTCACCCACGCGCCCTCAAACCCGGGTTCGTCGACGCAACCGACTTCGAGCCCCTGGTTGATGGCGCGCTCGACGCTCATGAGCCCCGCGCCGGTGGCCGCATGGCCGCCGAGCAGGTACCCGTCGGTGAACCCCCGGCTAAAGGACCGGGCGAGCTGGGCCTCGAGCGCATCGAGCTCCGCCTCCCCAGCGGCGCCCCCGCAAGCACGGCGTCCAGCGCCCGCCGATAGCAACGCACGACGTTGTAGACGTAATCAGGGGGCCCTTCATGCGACCCTCGATCTTGAGGGCCGCCACCCCGGCGCGCACGAGCTCCTCCACATGGCGGATGCCCAGGTAATCGCGCGGGCACAGCAGGCGATCTCCCTCAGTCCGCCCGCCGGGCCGCGACGACGCGTCGCGCCGCCACGCCCCGCCGGCAAGGACGCGCCCGCTGCCGTCCTGCAGCTCGTAGGCCAAGCGGCACGGCTGCGTGCAATCCCCCGGTTCGCCGACCGGCCGCGCATGATGGCGGAGTACGAGCACGCCCCCGAATAGCCGATGCAAATCGCACCGTGGCAGAATACCTCGATGGGCACGCCCTCGGAACACAGCCGCCCCAGCTCGGCGCACGACAGCTCACGCGCGCACGTCACCCGCCCAACGCCCAGCTCGCGCGCGGCAAAGCGCACTGCTGGCGCCGACTGCGCCCCCCGCCTGCGTGGACAGGTGAAGCTCGACATGGGGCAGCTCGCGTCGCAGCACGGAGCACAGGCCGATATCGGCGACGATGAGCGCGTCGGCACCCGAGGCGGACGCCGCGGCGGCGAGGCTCGACGGCGGGGGCACATTCGCGATCGTGCAGGCACACGTTGAGCGTCACGTACACGCGCGCTCCGCGGGAATGCGCGAGCACGCACCCGCGCGCAAGCTCGTCGAGGGAGAACCCGCCGTTCGCCGCGCGGGCGTTGAACGCGCCCAGCCCCGCGTCCACGGCATCGGCCCCCGCCGCGACCGCCGCGCGCAGCGCATCCGGCGTCCCCGCCGGCGCCAGCAACTCGACCCCTTGAGCCATATGCGCCCCTTCTCCTCCCGCACCGCCCCGTGCCCGCCCAAGCAATCCAGGCCCCTGGGCACGCGGATTCATCTGCGTGTTTTTCGCGTAAGTAAAGGATACCCGAGCGCAGGGCGCATCGCGGTTGCGCTATCGTATGAACATCTATGTGTACGTCGTCCGGGCATGTCCCGGTCAACCAGCAGGAGGTCGTCTATGGGTCCTCGACAGCGTCGCGCGCGCGGTCGCGCCAAAACGCACGCCGCCCCCGTCATCCTCGTCTCGGTCCTGGGGTTTTTGCTCGTCGCCGGCATCGCGTTCGGCATCGGCATGCTCGGCAACGTTGAGCGCTGGCTCTCCGATTTGCCGGATTACACCGACGCGGACGAATACCTGGTGAGCGAGCCCCTCGCACATCCTCGACGCCGCGGGCAACGAGATCGCCACGTTCTTTGTCCAGAACCGCGAGAGCGTCACCGCCGACCAGGTCTCCCCGTGGGTCCTCAAAGGGTACGGTCGACGTCGAGGACGAGCGCTTCTACGAGCACCCGGGCGTCGACATCATCGGCATCGGCCGCGCCGTGCTGGCGCAGCTCTCGGGCCGCTCCGAGGGCGCCTCGACCATCACCCAGCAGCTCGCGCGCAACACCATCCTCTCGGAGGAGCAGTTCGACCAGACCATCGAGCGCAAGGTCCGCGAGGCCTTCATCGCCCTGGAGATGGAGAAGATCTACTCAAGGACGAGATCCTCATGATGTACCTCAACACCATCTACTACGGTCACGGCGCCTACGGCATCGAGGCCGCCTCCAAGACCTACTTCTCCAAGAACGCCAGCGACCTCACGCTCGCCGAGGCCGCGCTGCTCATCGGCCTTCCCAACTCGCCCCTAGTACGACCCCACGGTCAACCCCGAGGTCGCCGTCGAGCGCCGCAACAAGGTCCTGGGCAACATGCTGCGCCTGGGCACCATCACCCAGGAGGAGCACGACGCCGCGCGTCGCGGAGCCCCTCGCCCTGAACGTGACCGAGGTCTCCGACTCGGCATCACGGTCAACGCCTACCCGTACTTCGTCGATTACGTCAAGACGCTGCTGCAGGAGGAGTTCTCCACGGACGTCCTCTTTAAGGGCGGCCTCACCATCAAGACCACCATCGACCCCGTCGTGCAGGCGGCCGCCGAGAACGCCGCCGTGAGCAACCTGAACAACTACGCAGCGACCGCGCGCGAAAACATGGACCTCGATATCGGCATGACGGTGATCGATCCCAAGACCGGCGCCATCAAGGCGATGGTGGGCGGACGCGATTACAACCGCGTGGAGGACGACGGCAGCGTGTTGCGCCTCAACCACGCCACCGCGCGCCAGCAGCCCGGCTCCTCGTTCAAGCCCTTCACGCTGGCGGCCGCCATCGAGCAGGGCATGAACCCCAACATCATCCTCAACTGCAACTCCCCGCTCACGTGGAAGATCGCCGGGCAGGCCGACTACCGGGCGCAGAACTACGGCAACAAGTCCATGGGCTACATCTCGCTCGCCCGCGCGACCGAGCTCTCGTCAACACCGGCTATCTCCAGGTCGCCGAGACCATCGGCAACCAGAACATCATCGCCATGTGCAAAAAGCTCGGCCTGGACACCTCCCAGATGGAAGACGTCCTCACCATGACGCTCGGCACGGGCAGCTTCTCCACCATCGAGATGGCCTCCGCGTACGCCACGTTCGCCAACGGCGGCACGCGCCATGAGCCCATCGCGATCTCCGAGATCGTCTCCCGCACGGGCGAGACGGTCTTCAAGGCGGACACCACGGGCGAGCAGGCCATCAGCCCCAGCGTCGCCAGCGCGGTGACCGGCGTGCTCGAGGGCGTTATGACCAACGGCCTGGGCGCCCCGGCAACCCCCACAACAACCAGCCCGTGGCCGGCAAGACGGGCACGGCGGGCACGGCGGACTCCGCCACCGCGCTGTGGTTCTGCGGCTACACCCCGCAGTACGCCGCCGCCATTTGGGTGGGCGGCTACAACGGCACCGTCGACCTGGGGAGCTTCATGGGCGACCAGCTCACCCTGCCGGTGTTCCGCTCCTTTATGAAGGCGGCGCTCGACGGCGTCGCGCGCGAGGAGTTCCCCACCGCGGACGCTCCCAAGTACAAGAACAACTCCGAGTGGAAGTTCTCCAAGACCAAGTCCGAGGCCGAACGCGCCACCGAGGAGACCGCAAAGGCCGAAGAGGAGGCCCAGAAGGAGCAGGAGCAGCAGACGCCCACCACGCCCGAGTCCGGCAACGGCAGCACGGGCGGCGGGTCGAACGGGGGCACCTCGGGCGGCACCGGCGACGGCAACTCCGGTGGCAACACGGGTGGCAACGGTAATTCCGGCAACTCGGGCGGTAATTCCGGCAACTCGGGCGGCAATTCCGGCAACTCGGGCGGCAATTCCGGCAACTCGGGCGGCGGCGGAACCGGCGGCAATGGGGAACCGGTGGAGGTACGGGCGGCGGCGCCACGCCACCCACCACGCCCCAAACGGGCAACTAGCGCTCACGCCGTTCAGCGCTGCACGCTCCCAATGGGCGATTAGCTCCCGCGGAGGTGCGGCGGCGTGGGCGCGGCGCGGCCTCCCGAGACAGACGGGCGGCCCGCCTGCCCGCCGTTCCGCGCGGCGCATGTCATACGGTCGGTTAGCCCAACACGGCCCGCGCGGCATCCAAAGCAGACGGCCAGCCTTGGCTTCACGACACACGCGCCGTATCCAAGGCAAACCGAAGCCCCAGTCGTACACCATGACGACTGGGGCTTCTTCATGATGTCACCCTTCTCGCCATCGTGCCCGGCCCCATCTCCCTTGAGCCCGCCCCTAGCGCCTCCCTGAACCATACTCTAGGCCTCCCCGTCGCATCCATCCCCTCGAGTCCACCGGTCCCGAGCGCTCCAACCCCGGCCTCGAGTCCGCCGGCCCCATCCGGAACCCCTGGGCTCATCGTGCCGAAGCGATATGACAAAACCACCTTTTGAAACGACTCGTTTGTTTCAAAAGGTGGTTTTATCAAAAAATGGCCTTGGTAATGTGCTTTACCAATGGTTTGAAACGATCTCCGCCGTTTCAAACGGTTGATTTCGCACATCGAGCGGCGATTGCTCGCCGATACGGCGGTGATCAGGCTACCAGCCATGTGCATCACCGTCCCGCAGCCCATCCGAATGGAACGGAGGCTCGCACCGCTACCCTACCGGCTGCGCCGCCAATACGCGACGAGCAGGGCGATAAGCGCGATGGGCAGCAGGATGAGCAAGCTCAATAGAATCGTGTGGACGATCATGGGACTCATTTGCGCACACTCCGCAGCTTGGCGATCATCGCCTCAAACTTCTCGCCGTCATCAGGCGTCTGGGTAATCACGAGAATGGTGTCGTTGCCGGCGAGCGACCCAAGCACATCGGGAAGCTCCGCCGCATCGATCGCCGCGGCGATGCCGAGCGCGGTACCGGGCTGAGCCTTGATGATCACGAGATTTCTCGGTGCGCTGCACGCCGATCACCAGCTCTGACACCATGCGCTGCAAGTGGAGGTCCTCGGCAAGGACGTACATGCCCTCGGGGGAGCTTGCGCAGGCCCATGTCGGCGATATCGCGCGAGACGGTCGCCTGCGTGCAATCGAATCCGCGCGCCTTGAGCTCATCGACGAGCACCCGCTGCGTGCGCACGTCCTCGGTGCGCACGATCTCGCGGATGGCGTCTTGGCGGCCATTGCGCTTCTTAGCCATATCCCTCACCATTCCCAGCTGTACCAAGCAATTTCCCAGTAAGCATACCGCCCCTTACACACAAAGCGGCTAAGCAGGCAGCATGCTACCGAATTGAAACATTTTTTGTATATAACGAGAGAAAATACGCCATCAATGCATATGGATGCCAGCGCGCGACGGGGGCGTGCCCCGCAGCGCTAGGGGCAGACGCTCAGCACGCCCTCGTCATAGACCACATCCATAAAAGCACAGCCCGCGTGCGGGGCGCGGTCGGGCCGGCGGCACGGCGGTCGCACGCCGCCAAGACCTCGGCGACCCAGGCCGGATCGCGTCTCCCCGCACCGACCTCGACGAGCGTTCCCACAATCGTCCTCACCATGGAATGCAAAAGGCGTTCCCGGTGATGGTGAAGGCGAGGTGATCCTCGCCAAGCGCCCGCTCGCGCGCGAACGACACGGAGATCACGTTACGGCACGTGGGCTTTCCCACCGCGGAGGACATCTTGCAAAAAGCTCTTGAAGTCGTGCTCGCCCACCAGATGCGCGGCGCCCGCCTCCATGGCCTCCACGTCCAGCGGCAGGCGGTGCCACCACGTCACATTGCGCGTGAGCAGCGGACGGGCGTCCCCGTCGCGATGCGATACGTGTAGGTGCGTGAGCGGGCATCGAAGCGCGCCGAGAAGCCCGGGGCCGCATGATACACACCGCCGAAGGCGATATCATCGGGTAGCAGCGCCGCCATGGCGCGCATCCACCGGCGATGCTCGATGGCGAGCTCCTCGCGATGCGCGGGGACGCTCACGTACTGCGAGATCGCATGCACCCCGGCGTCGGTGCGGCCGGCGCACGTCATGTCGATGGGACGGCGCAGAAACGTCTCGAGCGCACGACGGACCTCCCCGGCGACCGTTCGCACATCGGGCTGCTCGGCAAATCCGGAAAACCCGGCGCCATCGTAGCCCAAGCGAAACACCAGCGTGCCGTCGAGCACCACTCGAGTTCATCGCAAACCGCCGCCACGGTCGCAGGTTCGATACATGCGGTCATACTGCCTCCCTCATACGCCCTGTCATCCTACCAAAGTTGCGCGAACGCACCCACTGCGGACAACGCGATCGCAAGCCCGGTCCCCACGACGAGCACTCGACGATCCAAGGAGCCGAGCGGGCGAGGCGCGGGTAGACGTCCCGCCGAGACCGCATCGTAGCACCGCGCCGACATCGCCTCGGCCAGACGGTCGGCACGGCGGAACAGACCGATCATGAGCGGAGTGAGCACCGATGCCCACACGCCGATCCGTTCGATAACGGTGCCGTTGTCGAACGATGCCCCACGTGCCCGCTGCGCAAGACGGATACGGTTGAGCTCCTCGCTCACCAGCGGAATAAAGCGCAGCGCCAGCGAGAGCACCGTTCCGAGCGGACCCACGGGAACCCCCAGCGCGCGCGCACGGGCGCAGCAGGCGCACGCAGGCGTCGCTGAGCTGCGTGCCCGTCGTCGACGCGGCCACCACCAGGGAGAACCCAACGAGCAGCGCGATTCTCACCACGGCGAGAAGGCCCGCGCAGGCCACCGGCGGGATCGAGCCCCACGGGCCCCGCCAGCTCGATCGTGGCACGGCCATCGCACGACACGAGGTTGGCGATGAGCGTGAACGCCAAGACGATGGCGACCGGCTGCATGGCCCTCAGGATGCGGCTCGGCCTCATGCGGGCCGCGCCGAGCGCCCCAAATAGCACCACGGCCCAAGCCAACAGCACGACAGACGATTGCGCAGAGAACACGCCGACCGTGGCAAGCAGCAATAGGATGAGCTTGACGCGCGCATCCGCCCGGGCCGCGGGAGTATGGGGCGTGTAGCCTCCAAGCGCCGTCAGCGGCGTTGCAGCGCCCCAGAGGGCACATGAGAAGAACCGTCGCCCCACGGCGACTCTCCCGGCGCGCTCACACGTCCGTCGCACGCAAATGAAGCTGCGCCCGTCGCGCCGCGGCCGCGCTCGTGCAGCGAGCCGTCCGCGAGCTCCACAATACGCGAGGAGACGGGCGCCCACTCGTCGACATCGTGCGTGATGACGAGCACCGCCCGCCCCTCACGGGACAAGCCCTCCACCATGCGGCGGGCAAACGCCCTGCCCCTTCGCATCGAGCGCGGCACTCGGCTCGTCGAATATATATGCGGGTGCATCGAGCGATAGGACCGACGCGAGCGCCACCCGGCGCGCCTGCCCGCCCGAGAGCTCGAACGGAGAGGACGAGAGCAGGTCCTCATCAAGCCCCCACGGTGCGCACGGCGGCATGGACGCGGCGATCCACCTCGGCCTCATCGCACGAAAGATTGCGCGGCGCATAGGCGATCTCATCGTATACGGTGTCGAGGAAGAACTGGGCTTCCGGCTGTTGAAACGCCAGACCGACGTCGCCCGGCACGGGAGGCGCGCCGCACAATCGGACCTCACCCGAGCAGGGCGCCACCAGCCCGGCCGCAATGGACGCGAGGGTCGATTTGCCCGCGCCCGAAGCCCCCGCCAACAAGACGACCTCCCCCGCATGCACGCGCAATGAGACGTCGGTCAACACAGGGCGGTCCCCGTAGGAGAAGAAGATGCCATCAAGTTCGAGCACGGGTCGCGCATGCACGATATCCGCGCGTCCACCCGCGCGCACGTAGCGGCCATGAGCGAACCGCCCTCAGACGCGTTGCCCTCACTCACGGCGCACGCGTCACTCGCGCATGCATCAAATGAACGCACGCTATCCAGACTCGCATCGCCCGTGCTCTGGGCGCCCTTTGAACGCATCGCCCTCGCACGCGCCGCCCCCGCGCACGTCACCCACGCGCGCATCGTTCGCGCGGTCCCCACCGGCGGATGCATCGCCCGAGCGCACACCCATGCGCGCCACGTCAATCACGCGATCGGCACGCGCGATCTCGGCAGGGTCATGGGTAATCAGCGCGATACCCATATGCGATTCATGGGCGAGGCGCGAAAACAGGTCGCGAAACCCCGCGCGGGCGCTCGGATCGAGCTGCGCGGTGGGCTCGTCCAGCACCAGATACGAGGGATGCATGGCAAGGATGCCCGCCAGGGCGATACGCTGCTGCTGCCCACCGGATAGCTCGGTGGTAACGCGATCGGCGAACGACGGCATGCCAACCAGGTCAAGAGCCGCAAGAACGCGCCTCTTGACCTCAGCATCATCAAGACCCAAGTTGCGCGGGCCAAAGGCAACCTCGTCGAACACGAGGGATGAGACGATCTGGTCGACGGGATCCTGGCACACCCGCCCCACCAAAGCGCGCACACGCAAACGCTCCAGCTCACTGACGGAGGGGTCGTGACCGTCGACGACCACGCTCCCTCCGTCAACAAGCTGCGCCGCGCACATAACGCGTCCCAGCGTGGACTTTCCGGACCCGTTGTCCCCCACCAGGGCCACCAGCTCACCGGGGGCAACGGAAAGCGAGGCCCCGCTCAGCACCTCGACATCGCCATATCCGACCGTGACGTTTTTAACTTCAAGCATGCATGGACCTCCCTTCGAAATTTACAGCGATAACAACATTGCGACGGCCATCCCACTTGTTGCGAGTTGTGTTTCTAACCAAGTTTATGTGTCTTTCTCGGCCCGCCCAGGACCGCATCGTCCCGCGCGAGCCCGCACGCAAAGGAGAGCCCTGTGGGTTCTCCATCTTGCGCAGGACTGTCCGAGCCCGGGATGATACGGCCCAGTCCGGGCCCGAGACAGAAAAAAGGGGCACGCGAACGTGCCCCTCTTCAACGCGATGCAAGAGCAGCAAATGCTACTGGCAGCCTCCTCGGCAGCAGCCTCGGTAGCCTCAGCCTCGACGACCTCGGCGGTCTCCTCAACGGCCTCGTCCTTCTTGACGACCTTGGGAGCAGCGGCCTTCTTGGCCGGAGCAGCCTTCTTGGCCTTAGGGGTGCAAGGCTCGGAGACGATCTCGATGATGACCATCTCGGCGTTGTCGCCCTTGCGGGTGCCGAGCTTCATGATGCGGGTGTAACCGCCGTTGCGGTCGGCCCACATGCCCTGAGCGGCCTTATCGAAGATCTCGGCCACGAGGTTCTTATCGCCCAGCTTGGCGATGGCCAGGCGACGAGAGTGCAGGTCGCCCTTCTTGGCCCACGTGATAATAGGCTCAGCGTAGGAGCGGAGAGCCTTGGCGCGGGTCTCGGTGGTCTTGATGCGATCGTTCTCGAAGAGCGCCTTGGCAAGGCTCTTCTTCATGGCCTTGGTGTGGCTGGCATCGGTGCCGAGCTTCAGGCCCTTCTTCTTGTTGTGACGCATGGTCTAGTTCTCCTCTATACCTAGGGTTTAAGCCTTGAGGCTCAGGCCCATGGACTCAAGCTTGTCCTTGACTTCCTCAATCGACTTCACGCCGAAGTTGCGGATGTTCAGCAGGTCGTTCTCGGAGAACTCGACCAGCTGACGCACGGAGTGAATGCTCGCGCGCTTGAGGCAGTTGTAGGAGCGGACGGAAAGGTCCAGGTCCTCGATCTGCTTGTCAAGCTCGGCGTTATCGCTCGTCACCTCGGGGGCGAAGATGGAGATCTCCTCCTCCGCCTCGGGCTCGTCAGCCAGGGTCATGAACGCAGCCATGTGCTGGTTGATGATGTTAGCAGCGGAGACCACCGCGTCACGCGGGTTGATCGCGCCGTTGGTCTCGATCCGAGAACGAGGCGATCGTAGTCGGTGTGCTGGCCAACACGGCACGCCTCGACGAGCTTGGCGCAGCGCTTGACCGGGGAGAAGAGCGAGTCGACATGGATGATGCCGATCGGATCGTTGTCGCGCTTGTTCTGCTCGTAGGACACATAGCCGCGGCCGTACCCGATGCGCATGCTCATGGTCAGGTGACCGCCCTCGGTGAGGGTGGCGATGTGCTGCTCGGGGTTGACGAGCTCGAACTCGGACGGAATGAAGAAGTCAGCGCCGGTAACCTCGCACGGGCCATCGACCGAGATGGTCGCGGTGCCCTCGTCCGTGGTACCGAGCGTGCGGAACACGAGACCCTTCACGTTCAGGACGATGTCGGTGACATCCTCGACCATGTTGGGAATCGTGGTGAACTCGTGCTGGGCGCCATCGATCTGGATGGCCTCGACGGCTGCGCCCCTCGAGCGAGGAGAGCAGCACGCGGCGCATGCAGTTGCCCAACGTGTAGCCGTAGCCGCGCTCCAGCGGCTCGACGGAGACGCGAGCGGCAGTGTCGCTGATCTCCTCGACGTGAACCTGGGGCCTAATGAATTCGGACATGTAATACCTCCAGCGTAGCGCGCAACCGATTACTTCGAGTAGAGCTCGACGATGAGCTGCTCGTTGATGTCGCCGCTGATCTGCTCGCGGGAAGGCAGCGAGATGACGTTGCCGGAGAGCTTCTCGATGTCGACCTCAAGCCAGCCGGGAACCTCAAAACGCTCAGAGGAGATGAGGGCCTCCTTGATGGGGGAGCAGGTCGCGGAACTTCTCGCCCACGGCCACGACGTCGCCGGCCTTCACGCGGTAGGACGGGATGTCCACGCGCTTGCCGTTGACGGTGAAGTGACCATGGCGGACGGTCTGGCGAGCCTCCTTGCGGGTGCGAGCGAAGCCCAGGCGGAACACGACGTTGTCGAGACGGGTCTCGAGGATGGTCATGAGGTTCTCACCGGTGACGCCATCCATGCGGAGGGCGTGCTCGTAGTAGTGGTGGAACTGCTTCTCGAGTACGCCGTAGATGAATTTTACCTTCTGCTTTTCGTTCAGCTGCATGCCGTACTCGGATTCCTTGCGACGGCGCTTGGGCTGGCGAATAGATTCCTTCTTGAGCTGCTGTAGCCGAGCTCAACGGGATCGATCCCGAGCTGGCGGCAGCGCTTAAGAACCGGAGTCCTGTCGATTGCCATAATAAATCGATCCTTTCAGTTACACGCGGCGACGCTTCTTGGGGCGGCAGCCGTTGTGCGGGATGGGGGTCTTGTCCTGGATGCTGGAAACCTCGGGCCGGCAGCCTGGAGGGAGCGGATCGCGGTCTCGCGGCCCGAACCGGGGCCCTTCACGAAGACGGCGACCTTGTGCATACCGTGCTCCATGGCGGCCTTGGCGCAAGCCTCGGCGGCCATCTGGGCGGCAAACGGGGTCGACTTACGGGAACCCTTGAAACCCACGGTGCCGGCAGACTTCCAGGCGATGACGTTGCCCTGGGCGTCGGTGATCGAAACGATGGTGTTGTTGAACGTGGAACGGATGTGAGCCTGGCCCACGGAGATGTTCTTACGGTCGGAACGCTTGATCCGGGTAGCGGCGCCGCGCTTGTTCTTAGCAGTTGCCATTATGCGTCAGTCTCCCTTATTTCTTCTTCTTGGCACCGATCTGACGCTTCGGACCCCTTGCGGGTGCGAGCGTTGGTGTGGGTGCGCTGACCGCGAACGGGAAGACCCTTGCGGTGACGCAGGCCACGGTAGCAGCCGATTTCCATAAGGCGCTTGACGTTCTGGGAGCGCTCGCGACGGAGGTCGCCCTCGACCATCAGGCCGTTCTTATCAATGTAATCGCGGATCGCCGAGATCTGCTCCTCGGTGAGGTCCTTGATGCGAGTGCCGTCGACAATGTTCAGATCGGCGCACATCTTCGCTGCGGTGGTGCGGCCGATGCCGTAGATGTAGGTCAGACCAATCTCCGCACGCTTCTCGTTCGGAAGGTCGACACCGTTAATACGGGCCACTGTGGATCTCCTCTCTTAGCCCTGGCGCTGCTTGTGGCGCGGGTTCTCGCAAATGACGAGCACCTTGCCATGGCGGCGGATGATTTTGCACTTATCGCACATCTTCTTGACGGAAGGGCGTACCTTCATCGTTCTTCCTTTCGGGTAGTGCTCAAGCTACAAGGTGGAATGTTATCTACTCGCCCAGCCGCAGGCGTTAATAACGAATGGCTGGAACACACGTATACGAACCGGCGGGGCAGAGCACTCCCCTCTCGGTTCGCGAGCATGTGCAATGCGTGTCGCTACTTATAGCGATAGGTGATGCGACCGCGCGTGAGGTCATAGGGGAAAGCTCCACCACGACCTTGTCGCCCGGCAGGATGCGGATGTAGTTCATGCGGATCTTGCCCGAAATGGAGCAGAGAACCGAATGACCGTTCTCAAGCTCGACGCGAAACATGGCGTTCGGCAGCGGCTCGGTGACCGTGCCCTCAAGCTCGATGGCGTCTTCCTTCTTCACGTGCAGCATCTTTCTCTCAGAAACGACAGCAACAGTGCATGTTACTACATGCAGAACAGGCAATCGAGCATTACTCAATCGCTTCACAAATTCTTCCGCCCAGTGTCGGCCGGGCGTTTTCATCCGCTCCCGGGAGGCCCCATCATCCGTGCTCGAACAGTCCTGCGCAAGACGGGCGTCCACCGGACGCTCGCTTTGCGTGCGGAACTGCGCGCGGACGATGCAGGGCCTCCCAAGCTACGGTAAACGTTCCCGCAGGCTCCGAGTGAGCGCATAAGGTCCGTCGCGAGTTCCGCACGAGCCGAAGAGCCCAGTGGGCTCTTCGTGCGAGCAGGACTGTTCGAGCAGCGGACCTTATGCGCTCACTCGGAGCCGGACGAGGCAGTTACATAGAACCGCCGGACATGGGGCACCAGGGGCCCTGCGCGTCCTGGGTGAGAATCACAGGGGCCGTCGTTGGTGATGGCGATCGTGTTCTCGTAGTGCGCGGCGGGCAGACCGTCGTCGGTGCTCACGAGCCAACCGTCCGCACCGGTGTGCACGCGGTTGGATCCGAGCGTGATCATGGGCTCGATGGCGATGACCATGCCGGCCTGCAGCTTGACGCCGCGGCCCTTCTTGCCGTAGTTGGGCACGTTGGGATCCTCGTGCATCGCGCGGCCCACGCCGTGACCGACGTAATCGCGCAGTACGCCATAGCCATTGCCCTCGGCGAGTGACTGGACCGCATGGCCCACATCGCCAATGCGGTTGCCCGGCACGGCCTGCTCGATCGCAGCCTTGAGGCAATCCAGGGTGCACTCGCACAGGCCCTTTGACCTCGGTGCTGGGGGTGCCCACGTAGAAGGTCCACGCGTTGTCCCCCACCCAGCCGTCGACGATGGCGCCGGTGTCGATGGAGATCACGTCGCCGTCGCGCAGGATGACGTCGGGATTGGGAATGCCATGGACCACGGCGTCGTTCAGCGAAGCGCAGATGGAGCCGGGGGAAGCCGCCGTAGCCCTTGAAGGCCGGGATGCCGCCGTGCATGCGGATGATCTGCTCGGCGAGCTGGTCGAGCTCGAAGGTGGATACGCCAGGGCGAATCATGGCGCCAACGCGGCGGAGCGCCATCTTGGACAGCGCTCCGGCCTTCTTCATTTGCTCGATCTCGGCCGCAGACTTGATCTTAATCATAGACCGAGCTCAGCCTTCACATCGCCGTACACGACATCGATGTCGCGGTTGCCGTCGACGACCTTGAGGATTCCCTGACCGCGGTAGTACTCCACCAGCGGGCTGGTGTTCTTCTCGTACACGTCGAGACGGTTCTTGATGGTCTCGGGCTTATCGTCGTCGCGCTGGTACATCTCACCAGAGCACTTGGGGCACGTCTGGGTATCGGGACCCGCGGTGTAACCGCAGTCGCGGCAGGTGCGGCGGGAGGACAGGCGGCCGATGATGACCTCGGCCGGCACGTCGACCAGAAGCGCGCAATCCAACTCGCGGCCCATGGCGGACAGCTCGGAGTCGAGCGTCACGGCCTGCATGGTGTTGCGCGGGAAGCCGTCGAGGATGAAGCCCTTCTGGGCGTCATCGGCGGCGAGGCGCTCCTTGACCAGGTCGATGACGAGTTGGTCGGGCACGAGCTCACCGGCATCCATGTACTTTTTGGCAGCGACGCCGAGCTCGGACTGAGCGGCGACGGCGGCGCGGAGCAGGTCGCCCGTGGAGATGTGGGCGACGCCGAACTCGGCGACGAGGCGCTGGGCCTGCGTGCCCTTGCCGGCACCCGGCGCTCCCAAAAGAACGATGTTCATGCGAGACTCCTTACACGTCCTACTTGAAGAAACCGTCGTAATCGTACATCTTGAGCTGGCTCTCGACCTTGTCGATCGTATCGAGCACCACGCCGACCATGATGAGCACCGAGGTGCCGCCGAAGGCCTGGATCAGGGCGTTGTTGGTGAACGAGAACACGATCGAGGGGACGATGGCGATGAGGGCCAGGAACACGGCGCTCGGAAGGGTGATCTTGTTGAGCGCGTTCTTGATGTACTTGGCGGTCTGCTTGCCCGGACGCACGCCGGGGATAAAGCCGCCCTGCTTCTTGAGGTTCTCCGCTGTCTCGTCCGGGTTGAACACCATGGACGTGTAGAAATAGGCGAAGAACACGATGAGCACGACGTTCAAGATCCAGTTGATCCAGCCGCTCGAGAGCGCGCCGGCAAACGCCTGCATCCAACCCACGTTGGGGAAGAACACGGCGAGCTGCGCCGGGAAGTACAGCAGGGGCACTCGCGAAGATGATCGGGATGACGCCGGCGGTGTTGACCTTGATAGGCAGATACGTAGACTGGACCACCCATGATGCGACGGCCGACGACGCGCTTGGCGTACTGAACGGGGATGCGGCGCTGGCCGCGCTCGAGGTACACGATGAACGGGATGACGCACAGGATCACCAGGACGACGACGAGCGTGGTGATGATCGCGACGCTGCCACCGTCCATGGACTGGATGATGGCCTGCGGCAGACCGGCCATGATGTTAGCGAAGATGATCAAGCTCATGCCGTTGCCGATGCCGCGCTGGGTGATGAGCTCACCGATCCACATGATGAGCATCGCGCCCGCGACGAGCGTGCCGACGATCATGATGTCAAAGATGATCTCGGGGGCCCCGGCGCCGGTGAACTCGATACCAAAGCTCTTGAAGAGGAAGAGGTAGCCCACGGGTTCAAAAGCGCCAAGGCGAGCGTGAGGTAGCGCGAGTACTGGGTGATCTTGGTCTGACCAACCTCGCCCTCACGCGCCAGCTCGTGCAGGCTCGGCACGACGGCCTGGAGCATCTGCATCACAATGGAGCTGGTGATATAGGGCATGATGCCCAGGAGAAGACGGACACGTAGGAAAGCGCACCGCCCGAGAAAAGATTCAACAGGGCCATCGCGCCGCTGGCGAACGTGTCACCGGCGGATGTAAAAGGGCCGACATCCCCTGGAAGGGAATGCCGGGCACAGGTACGTGCGCACCGATGCGGTACAGCACGAGCATGGCGATGGTAAAAAGAATCTTTCCGCGGAGTTCTTTGATGCGGAAGGTGTTCTTTAGACCAGTTAGCACGGGAGCTCTACCTTTCCACCAGCGGCCTCGATCTTGGCCTTGGCAGAGGCGGAAACCTTGTCCACCTTGACCGTAAGCTTCTTGGTGATCTCACCGTCACCGAGCACCTTGACCGGCTCGAACTCGGACTTGGTGATGCCGGCGGCTTTGAGGGAGGCACCGTCGACAACGGCGCCGTCCTCGAACTTCAGCCTCGAGGGTGGAGACGTTTCACCGCGGTGTACTCGATGCGACGGGGGTTCTTGAAGCCCGGGAGCTTGGGGAGGCGCATCGCGAGCGGGGTCTGGCCGCCCTCGAAAGCCGGCGCCCTTGGTGCCGCCGGGCGGGAGCCCTGACCGTTGAGGCCACGACCGGCATAGGTGCCACCCTTACCGGAGTTGCCGCGACCGACGCGCTTACGGCTGTGGGTGGAACCCGCGGCCGGAGTCAGATCATGAAGCTGCATTGTTACTCCTCTACAATCTCAACGAGGTGCTTGACCTTGAAGATCATGCCGCGGACGCTCTCGTTGTCGGCGATCTCGCGCGTGTCGTTGATGCGGTGCAGGCCGAGGGCGCGCACGGTGCGACGCTGGTCCTCCTTGCAGCCGTTGATGCTGCGAACCTGCTTGATCTTGATGGTAGCCATGCCTAGTTCTCCTTCTTGCCGATGAACATCTCGGAGACGGTGAGACCGCGGCGGGCGGCGACATCCTCGGGGCTGGAGAGCTGCTTGAGGCCCTCGGCAGCAGCCTTGATGATGTTGAGGCCGTTGCTGGAACCCATCGACTTGGACAGGACGTTCTTGATGCCAGCGAGCTCGAAGAGCGGACGCACGGGGCCGCCGGCGATGACACCGGTACCCTCGACGGCGGGGCGCATGATGATGCTGGCGGCACCGAACTCGCCCTGGACGTCGTGGGGGAATGGTGCCCTCAGCGGTGACGGGCACGTGGAACATGTTCTTCTTGGCGTCGATGGAAGCCTTGGAGATGGCCAGCGGCACCTCGGCGGACTTGCCCATGCCAAGACCGACGTTGCCCCTTGCCGTCGCCCACGACCACGAGGGCCACGAGGCTCATGCGACGACCGCCCTTGACGGTCTTGGCGACGCGGTTGATGAAAACGACGCGCTCCTCGAACTCGGAGGCCTCGCGCTGCTGCTTCTGCTGGTTACGAGCCATGCTCTTACCTCCTAGAATTCGAGACCGGCGGCGCGGGCACCGTCGGCGAGGGCCTTGACGCGACCGTGGTAGATGCGACCACCGCGGTCAAAGGAAACGGTCTTGATGCCGGCAGCGAGAGCGCGCTCACCCACGAGCTTACCGACCTTCTCGGCAGCCTCCTTGTTACCGGTCTTGGTGCCCTTGAACTCGGCCTCGAGCGAAGAGGCGGAGACAAGGGTGTGACCCTTGGTGTCGTCAACAATCATGGCGTAGATGTTGGCGTTGGAACGCACGACGCGAAGGCGCGGACGGGCAGGGGGTACCAAAAGATCTTGCCGCGGACACGGCGCTGACGACGCTTGAGGGCGGCGCGCTTTGCCTGTTGCTTGTTCATGTGAAACTCCTTATGAAGTCCTGCCAGCACCTGACGGGGTGCTGGTCTTACGACGTGGAAGCGCTCTACTACTTAGCGGCCTTGCCGAGCTTGCGGCGGATGTGCTCGCCCAGGTAGTGGATGCCCTTGCCCTTGTAAGGCTCCGGCGGACGCTTGGCGCGAATCTCAGCGGCGACCTGGCCGACCTGCTGCTTGTCGATGCCCTTGACGTTGATGTGGGTGTTGTCGGGCACCTCGAAGGTGATGCCCTCGGGAGGGGCGGTGTAGATCACCGGGTGGGAGTAACCGAGGGACAGGTCGAGGTCCTTGCCCTTGAGCTGGACACGGTAGCCGACGCCGGCGAGCTCGAGGACCTTGGTGTAGCCCTCGGAAACGCCCGTGACCATGTTCTGGATGAGGGCGCGGGTGAGGCCGTGACGGGCGCGGGTCTCACGCTCGTCGTCGGGACGGGAGACGGTCAGCACGCCGTCGGCGACCTCGATGGTGAGCTTCTCATAGAAATCGGCCTCAAGAGTACCCTTGGGGCCCTTCACGGTCACGTGCGTGCCGTCAACTGCCACTTCGACTCCGGCGGGAATCTGGACAGGCTTCTTACCGATACGAGACACGGTGTTCTCCTTTCCTTCTACTCGCCTAAGCGAATTACCAGATGAGGGGCGACGACCTCGCCGCCGATGCCCTTCTTGCGAGCATCGCGGTCGGCCATGACACCCTGGCTGGTGGAGACGATCGCGGTACCCAGGCCACCGCGGACGCGGGGCAGGTCCTTCACGCCGGCGTACTTGCGCAGACCGGGCTTGGAGTAGCGCTTGATGCCGTTGATGACCTTGGACTTCTTGGGACCGTACTTGAGGGTGATGTGCAGGGTCTTGGCGGGGGCGGTGTCCTCAACGGTGTAGCCCTCGATGTAGCCCTCCTCGTAGATGACTCGAGCGATCTCGACGAGCTTCTTGGAGCTCGGCATCGAGACCTCGGCCTTGTTCGCAGCATTGCCGTTGCGGATGCGCGTGAGCATATCTGCGATCGGGTCGGTGAGATTCATGTGGATTCTCCTTCGTTCTTGATGAGTCCATGTCCTCGGTACTCCCCCACCCGTAGCGGGAAAGCCTATAGGACACGTCTTCCGTGCGCGTGTTCCGCACCAATGAGCGGCTCGCGCGCTGGCAGTGACTTACCAGCTGGCCTTCTTGATGCCGGGAAGCTCGCCCTTGCTCGCGAGCTCGCGGAAGCACACGCGGCACAGGCCGAACTTGCGATACACGCTGTGCGGACGGCCGCAGCGCTGGCAGCGCGTGTACTCGCGGGTCGAGAACTTCTGCTTGCGATTGCACTTGACGATCATCGATGTCTTAGCCACTTATTTCCTCCTCACATACGTGTATATGCGCCTCGGACAGGCGGCACGTGCTCCTCGCGCACCGCCTGTGGACCCCGGGGCTTTAAGAACCTATTTCTTGAACGGGAAGCCGAAGGCGTCGAGAAGGGCCTTGGCCTCTTCGTCGGTCTTGGCGGTGGTGACGATGGTGATGTCCATACCACGGGTGTGGTCAACGGAGTCGAAGTCGACCTCGGGGAAGATGAGCTGCTCGGTAACGCCCATGGAGAAATTACCGCGGCCGTCGAAGGACTTGGCAGAAATGCCGCGGAAGTCGCGGATACGGGGAATCGCGATGGAGGTCAGGCGATCGAAGAACTCCCCACATGCGGTCGCCGCGCAGGGTGACCTTGGCGCCAATGGGCATGCCGGCGCGCAGCTTGAAGGAAGCGATGGACTTGCGGGCACGGGTGACCATGGGCTGCTGACCGGTGATGACGCGCAGGTCGCGGACAGCGCCATCGATAGCCTTGGAATCGGTGGCGGCCTCGCCGACACCCATGTTCACGACGATCTTCTCGAACTTGGGGATCATCATGACGTTCTCATACTGGAACTTGTCCTGCATGATCTGTTTGACCTCGTCGTTGTACTTGGTCTTGAGACGGGGAATGTACTTCTCCTCAGCCATGTTCACTCCTTACTGGGGTTTTAAGCACGGGGGTTGGCCTCTTGCGGACGACCCATGCGCCCGACCTTGCCTTTCAATCGTCGGGCGCCGCACACAAGGCGCGCACCCTCCTCTTTCAAGGCAATCTCGGGCACCTGGCTCGCCCGCTGTTGCTGGGTTAGCCTCGTGCCTCCTGACGTGCATCATGCCCGCGATGGCTGTCTTGGGCATGACGAATTGACGGCAGGAGCCGACAAAACAGTCGTTACTATACGCTTATATGGAGCCGAATGCCACCGCAACTTCATGTGTGCAGCTAAATCCATAAATTCGCGGAATCGCGGCGGGTTGTCCGCCCGCTTGCCTCGCCGAGTGCGGCCTTCAGTTGCAGAATGCAGCGCATATTGTAGCTCAAAGGTTGCCTCGTCCGTCTTTTTCGCTCCGAAGGTCGCTACCGACTGCCGTTCATCCTTTCTCCCTATCGCCGTTTATACTGGATGCATTCGATTTTGACGGGAGCCCTCATGACCTCATCGCGCACTTCAAACCCCGAGCTGCTCGCCCCCGCAGGCGGACCCGAGCCGTTTTACGCCGCGCTGGCCGCCGGCGCCGACGCCATCTACTGCGGCATGGGGTCATTCAACGCGCGCCGCAAGGCGAACAACTTCACCGATGAGGCATTTCAAGCCGCCTGCCGTGCGGCGCACCTCGCCGGATCGCGCGTGTACGTGACGGTCAACGTCGTCATCAAGGACGAGGAGATGCGCGAGGCGCTCGCCCTCATCGATCGCTGCTGGCAACTCGGAGCCGACGCCTTCATCATCCAGGACTGGGGGCTCTTCTTTGAGGTTCGCCGCCTCATGCCCGAGGTCGAGACCCATATCTCCACACAGGCGAACATCCACGACGCCCGCGGCGCCGCATGGTGCAAGGCCGCCGGAGCCGACCGCGTCACGCTCGCGCGAGCTGTCCGTTGACGAGATCACCCACATTCACGATGCTGTGGACATCGATCTCGAGGTCTTCGCCCACGGCGCCATCTGCTTCTGCTATTCCGGCGTCTGCCTGCTCTCCAGCTTTACCTCGCGCGGGCGCTCGGCAAACCGCGGCATGTGCGCCCAACCTTGCCGCCTGCCCTACGAGCTGATCGACGAGTCGGGGCGCTCATGGTCCGCGGCGGGGCGCGAGCGCGCCCTGTGCCCGCGCGACACGTGCACGGTCGACATGCTCCCCGCCTTCTCGACGCCGGCGCGCACGCGCTCAAGCTCGAGGGCCGCATGAAGGCCCCCGATTACGTCCACTCCATCGTGAGCGCGTACCGCGCCCAGCTTGACGACGTCCTCGCCCGGCGCCCCATCTCGTCCCAGGTCTCCGAGGCGCGCTACCGCCAGCTCAAGCGCTGCTTTAACCGCGACTTTACCACCGAGTATCAGCAGGGGCGCTCCGGCGACGAGATGATGAGCTACGAGCGCTCGAACAACCGCGGACAGGTCGTTGGCGAGGTGCTGGGAAGCAGGCCGCTGGGAAACACGCGCGGCCTCAAGCCCGACGACAAACGCAGGCGCGCCGCGTGGACGCGCCTGCGCCTGGACGAGCCCGTGGGCAAGGGCGACCTGCTCGAGCTCCGACACGACGACGAGTTCGACCAGTTCCTCACCTGCCTCGCGCCCGAGGACACCGCTGCCGGCTCCATCATCGAGTGCCGGACCGCGCGCGCCATGCCCGCAGGAGCCCGCGTGCGCCTTATCCGCAGCCAGGCCGCGCTCGACGCCGCAGAGGCGGCGCTTAAACGTCCCGTCGCGCGCAAACGGCCCGTTGACGTTCGCGTCATCGCCCACTTGGGTCAGCCCTTTACCGTCGAGCTCAGGTGCGTCGATGACGATGCCGTCCTCGGCCGTGCGGAGGGCTTTATCATCGAGGCGGCTCGCACGCGCGCGGTCTGCGCCGACGACCTCGTCGAGCATGGGGCGCATGGGCTCCTCGCCCTTCGAGGCCGCGTCGTTCGATATCCAGCTCGACGAGGGCTGCGGCATGGGCTTCTCGGCCGTGCACCGCGTTCGCGCCGCCGCCTGCGAGGCGCTCGAACGCGCCATTCTCGCCCTCCATGAATCCCGTGTGTGCCCCATGCGCTCGCCGCTCCAGCGGAGCGCCGTGCCGAGTCGTATGCCGCCGAGGACGCCGTGCCCGAGATCTGCGCGCTTGTCACTTCGCGAGAGGCCGCGCGGCTCGGGCACGATGCCGGGGCCGTGCGCATCTACATGGCCGTTGACGACTTGCTCGCCGCAGGCGTATCCCCGCAGGGCATCGCCCGTGAGAAGATCATCCCCGTGCTGGATGAAGTCTCGCGCGAGGTCGACCATGAGCGCCTCGATCCCTGGCTTTGCAAGCGGCACGCCAGCTGCCGTCGGAACCATCTCTGAGCTCTCGCTGGGCGCCGAGCGCGCTTCCCTCGTCGAGCTGCGGAGCTGCATCCCCCGTGCACAACGTCGCCTGCATGCAGGCTCTGGGCGAGCGCGGGGCGAACGGCATCTGGCTCTCCCCGAGCTCACGCTCGCCGAAATCGAGCGCATCGCCCCGCATCGCGGATCCCTCACCCTGGGTCTGACGGTCCTTGGCGCCCCGCGAGCCATGACGAGTGAGCATTGTATCCTGCAGGTCGCCGGTGCGTGCATCCACGACTGCGGCCGTTGTCGCCTCCGCACGCGCGACTTCAAGCTCAAGAACATCGACGGACGCATGTTGCCCGTCCGCACGGGGCTCAACGGACGCAGCCACCTCTACGACGGGGTTACACTGGATGCTACGCCGCAAATCCCCGCCCTCTTGGCAGCGGGCGTCACGCGATTCCTTGTTGACGGAACCCTGGTCGACAATGATGAACTCCTCCGCCGCGTCACCCGTGCAAAGCGGGCACTCGATGCCGCCCTCGCCGGACGCACGCCCGACAAGCGACTGACAGGCTCAAGTTCGGGCTGCCTGTTCCAGGGGTCGAGTAGATTCCCCATCGAGAGCCCTGTGCCTGCGTGGCGGCCAGAACCTGGTCCGCCACGCAGGCACAAGTCGAATACGCTTCACCCACGACACTGCAGCCCACCGCGTGCATATACGCCGCATGTAGGCTAGCCGCATGTAGGTCCGACGCGCCGATATGAATCGAACAAGCAGTCCCCTGCCCGCAGAGTCGCGCTGCGGGGAGAGTCCTCAGCATCGCGGAGGAAGAGAACCCTCAGCAGCGTGGAGGAGGCGCTCGACAGGAAGCGCAGGGCGACACGCGACAGGAAGCGCAGGGCGACACGCGACAGGAAGCGCAGGGCGACACGCGACAGGAAGCGCAGGGCGACACGCGGCAGGAAGCGAAAGCAGCACATAGCAGGATGCGCAGAGTGGCGCTCGACAGAAAGCGAACGCAGCACGCGGTAGGATGCGCAGGGCGACACTCGACAGGAATCGACGGGCGCTGAGGCATACGGGGCACAGCCATGGCCCCGAGAACGGCCTTGCACCAATTTAGAGACTCGACGGGTACCGCCCTACTGCCTCAAATCGGCCGTTTATGTAACGATTTTTTAATCAGGGTGAGTAGAGGGACTTTTTCGGGCGCTATTCCAAACAAAACCGCAGGTCGTTTTTACGGAAAAACGGCTCTACTCGGCTCGTCTCGTTCTTCGTTACATAATCGCTCGTTTTTGAGACAAAGGGGGCCGGCTTCCAATGAAAACCGGGCCCCCTGCCACTTGAAACGACGGGCTATTCCTCTTCCGGGTACATGACGCCCCAGTTGCGACGCAGCTGCGTCATGGTTTCCATCACATCCGCAGCATACTTGATAAGCTCGCGCTTCGACTCGTCGCCCGCAACCGCCTTTTCCAGATCGGCAATCTCGTAGCACAGGGCGTAGGCCTCGACGCCCGCTTCGACCTCCTCGCGGTGGCCATCCTCCGTCCAGGTGATCACCGCGCGATCGGCGCGGGGATAGGACATGATCTCGATATAGCAATCGTCAAAGCACAAATCGGCGCGCTTGGGCTGCTTGGCGTGCATGGTAAGCGAGAACACACCCAGCTGACCCTGCGCGTTGCGCGTCACAAAAAACCGCTCTCCTCGTCAACACCGGTCTCAAAGCAGTTCGCAAGCGAGACGACCTCCGTGGGCTGACTTTCCATGAACAGACGTGCGGCAGAAAGAGCATATACGCCGATGTCGAGCATGGCGCCACCGGCGAGGTTGCGATTCCAGAATCGGTTACCCGTGTCTTCGTAGCTATGCCAGCTGCCAAAGTTGATTTGCGCCAGTCGAAGGCGACCGAACTCCCCGGAAGATGCGCGCCTGCGAAGCTCGGTGTAGAGAGGCATATGCAGCACGGTCGTCGCATCCATCAGCACCACGCCATGCTCGTCGGCTATGGCGCGGGCCTCCTCGAGCTCGGCGGAATTCAGCGTAATGGCCTTCTCGCACAACACGTGCTTCCCCGCGGCGAGTGCATCGCGCAAAAAGTCAATATGCGTGTTATGGGGCGTGGTGATGTAAATCGCATCGACCGCCGGATCGGCATACAGGTCCTCGAACGTGTCGTAGACATGCTCAACGCCGTATTCACGCGCAAACACCTCCGCCTTGTCCCTGGTGCGATTGGCGATGCCGTACACCTTGCGCCCCGCCAACGCGAGCGACTGCGCCATCTGGTTGGCGATCACACCGCATCCGATAACCGCCCAATTAAGCTCTGGGGCGGTAAAGATATCCTGAGGAAACGGCTTGCCCTCCACAGCGGCGAATGCCGCCTTCGCAGCGGCCGCAGCATCTAATGGCGCGGTGTTCTCGTTGTAAATTCCAGCCATTGGGCACCCCTTTTCTCCAATGTCCGAAATGTTGGCATTATTCTGCCACACGGCGAAGCAAGCTTAAGCGTGCAATGGAGGGTTTCGCTTCAATTAACAAGGCCTTCGAGTTCCATGGCCAATACGCCGCAATACATGAATAGCCCCGGCCACCCAAGGGCAACCGGGGCTATCGAAGGCGTTCTAAAAACGAGATCTTAGAACTTGTGACCGCACTTCTTGCAAATGCGGAGCTTGGTCTTATGACCGTCGAGCTCGCCGGCCTCGTGGCCAACGCGGGTGCGCTTGCCGCACTCGGGGCAGATGAGCTGGACGTTGGAGGCGTCGATCGGCATCTCCTTGTCGACGATGCCGCCCTGCTGGCCAGCACCGTTGGACTTGACGGCCTTCTTGACGATGGCGACGCCCTCGACAACGACCTTGCCCTCCTTGGGGAGCGCGCGCAGAACGATGCCCTGCTTACCGCGATCCTTGCCGGAGAGCACCTCGACCTTGTCGCCCTTCTTAATGGACATAGACATAGTGGTCTCTCCCTAATCTTAGAGGGTCTCGGGTGCGAGCGAGACGATCTTCATGTACTTCTTGTCACGAAGCTCGCGAGCGACGGGCCCGAAGATACGGGTGCCGACCGGCGAACCATCGTTGTTGATGACGACGCAAGCGTTGTCATCAAAGCGGATGTAAGAACCGTCCTTGCGACGGATCTCCTTCACGGTGCGAACGACGACGCAGCGCACGACATCCTTCTTCTTGACGTTCGCGCCGGGCGTGGCCTCCTGCACGGCGGCCATGACGACGTCACCGATGCCAGCATAACGACGCTTGGAGCCACCGAGCACCTTGATGCAGCGAACCTTGCGCGCACCGGAGTTGTCAGCAACCGTGAGCATGGTTTGCATCTGAATCATGGTTGGAACCTTTCCGAACCTAAGCCGGAGAGAGGTGCGACCGCCCTATACAAGAGCCAAAGGGGCTCAGACGGGCGCACATCACCGGAGGGTTTACTTCGACAAGCCTACTTCGCACGCTCGACGATCTCCATGAGACGCCAACGCTTGGTAGCAGACAGAGGGCGAGTCTCCATGATGCGAACGGTGTCGCCGACGCCGGCCGTGTTCTCCCTCGTCATGGACGTGGAACTTCTTGGTGCTGGTCACCATCTTGCCGTACTATTGGGATGACGCTTGCGCTCCGTGGTGGTCACAACAATGCTCTTGTTGCCCATGATGGAGGAAACGATACCCTGGCGGACCTTGCGCGCGTTGCGCTCAGTTGCTTCAGCCATTATCTCTCCTTGAGCTACTTGGTGGCAGCGGACTTCTCCGCTGCGATCTGACGGGCACGCTGCTCCGTGAGGACACGAGCGATATCCTTCTTCACGACGCCGACACGGGCGGTGTTGTCCAGCTGGCTCGTGGCCATCTGGAAGCGAAGGTTGAAGAGCTCGGCGCGGCAATCCTTCAGCTTCTCAGCCAGGGCCTCGTCGGAGAGCTCACGAATCTCTGCGGGCTTCATTACTTAACCTCCCCCGTCCTCAGCGCGGGTAATGATCTTCGTCTTCAGGGGCAGCTTGTGCTGGGCCAGACGGAGCGCCTCGCGAGCGATCTCCTCGGACACGCCGGCGATCTCGAACATAACGCGGCCCGGCTTGACGACGGCCACCCACTCCTCGGGGTTACCTTACCGGAACCCATGCGGGTCTCCGCGGGCTTCTTGGTGATGGGCTTGTCCGGGAAGATGGTGATGTAGACGCGACCGCCACGCTTCATGTAGCGGGTCACGGCGATACGAGCCGCCTCAATCTGACGGTTGGTGATCCAGTGGCGATCGAGGGCGACGATGCCGTACTCACCGAAATGGAGCTCGGTGTTGCCCCTTGGCCTGGCCCTTCATGGAGCCACGCTGCACCTTGCGGTGAAGAATACGCTTAGGAGCGAGCATTACTGATTCCTCCTATCGTTGTTGCGACGACGCGGACGGGAGGTACCCTCGAGAGCCATGTTCGGAACAGGCTGGCCAGGGAGCTTCTCGCCCTTGTAGATCCACACCTTGACGCCGCAGGAACCCATAGTGGTATGGGCAGTGGCGGTGCCGTAGTCGATCTTAGCGCGCAGGGTGTGCAGCGGCACGCGACCCTCGCGGTACCACTCGCGGCGACCCCTCTCAGCGGCGCCGACACGGCCGGAGCACTGAATACGGATGCCCTTTGCACCGGACTTACGGGCAGCCTGGACCGCCTTGCGCATGGCGCGACGGAAAGCGACGCGCTGCTCGAGCTGCTCGGCGATGGACTGAGCCACCAGCACGGCGTCGAGCTCGGGACGCTTGACCTCAATGACGTCGACGGACAGGTTGCCCTTTGGTCACGCCGGCAACGCGCTCGAGCTCGGTGCGCAGACCGTCGATCTCGGAGCCCTTCTTGCCAATGACGACGCCGGGGCGGGCGGTGAGGATGATGACCTTCACCTTATCGCCGGCGCGCTCGATCTCGACGCGGGAGACGGCGGCACGGGCGAGGCGCTTCTCCGAGGAAGCGACGGATCTCGATATCGTTACCGAGGGTCTTGGCGTAGTCCTTCTCGGCGAACCAGCGGGAGCGCCAATTCTCAGTGATGCCAAGGCGGAAGCCAGTAGGATAGACTTTCTGACCCATGACTTAAGCCTCCTTTCGAGAAGCAACGACGACGGTGATGTGGCTTGTGCGCTTGAGGATGCGGGAAGCGGAGCCCTTGGCGCGAGGCCGGATGCGCTTGAGCGTCGGGCCCTCGTCCACATAAGCGGCCTTGACGAACAGGTCGTCGGCGCGCATCTGGTTGTTGTGCTCGGCGTTGGCGACGGCGGAGCGCAGGACCTTCTCCACGTCCACGGCGACGGAGCGCGTGCAGAAGTGGAGGATGTCGAAGGCCTGAGCGACGTTCTTGCCGCGGATCAGGTCGATCACGAGACGAGCCTTGCCGGGGAAACGCGCACGTACTTGGCCGTAGCGCGGACCTCGCGGGTCTCGGTGGAAGTAGTAGCCATTTACCTAAACCCCTATTTGGCCTTGTGGCCACGGAACGTACGAGTGGGCGCGAACTCGCCCAGCTTGTGACCGACCATGGACTCGGTGACGTACACGGGAACATGCTTGCGGCCGTCGTGGACGGCGATGGTGTGACCGACCATCTCGGGGAAGATGGTGGACGCGCGGGACCAGGTCTTCACAACGTCCTTCTTGCCAGCCTCGTTCATCGCGATGATACGCGAGAGGAGGCGCGCCTCTACGAACGGGCCCCTTTTGAGACTTCTGCTCATAAGTGCTTTCTCCTAACGAGTATCGATTACTTCTTGCGACGACGGATGATGAGGTCGTTGGACGTCTTCTTCTTGTTGCGGGTGCGGTAGCCCTTGGAGGGTGTGCCCCACGGAGAGACGGACGGACGACCGGAGGGTGCGAACGACCCTCGCCACCGCCGTGCGGGTGATCGACCGGGTTCATGACGGTACCACGGACGGTCGGACGGACGCCCATCTTACGATGGCGACCGGCCTTGCCGATCACGATGTTAGAGTGCTCGGCATTGCCGACCTCACCGATGGTTGCGCGGCAGGTCACGAGGACGCGGCGCATCTCGGAGGAAGGCATGCGGACGATGGCGTATTTGCCCTCCTTACCCATGAGCTGGCAAGCGGTACCAGCGGAACGGGCGATAGCAGCGCCCTTGCCAGGCTGGAACTCGATCGCGTGGATGAGAGTACCCACGGGAATCTCGGACAGCGGCATGGCGTTGCCCGGTTTAATGTCGGCGCCGGCACCGGAAACGACGGTGTCGCCGACCTTGAGGCCCTTGGGGGCCAGGATGTAGCGCTTCTCGCCGTCCACGTAGTGAAGCAGGGCGATACGAGCAGAGCGGTTCGGGTCGTACTCGATGGTAGCGACCTTGGCCGGCACGCCGTCCTTATTGCGCTTGAAATCGATGACGCGGTACTGACGCTTAACGCGGCCGCCCTGATGACGCATGGTGATGCGACCGGCGTTATTACGACCAGCCTTGACCGGCAACGGCTCGAGAAGAGACTTCTCGGGCGTGGTGCAGGTGATCTCGGAGAAGTCCGCGATCGTCTGCCAGCGACGGCCGGCGCTGGTCGGCTTAAGGTGCTTTACAGCCATTCCTTATCCCTTTCATATCGGTCCGTTGGCCACTGCAAGCTGGGATGCGGATGCAGTGACACCGGATTACCACGGCTCCGGGCGTTTCCTATTTTTACGCACGGAGCACTTGAGCTTGCCTCCCCTACACGAGAGGCAAGCGTCAAGAACTAACGTAGACGTGAATTACGCCTGGGTGCCAAAGACCTCGATGGTCTGACCCTCGGCCACGGTGACGACGGCCTTCTTCCAAGAACGGGTCTTACCAGCGACATAGCGAACGCGCTTGGTCTTGGGCTTGACGTTCAGGGTGTTGACGCGAACAACCTTCACGCCGAAGAGTTCCTCGATAGCGTCCTTGATCTGGAACTTGTTGGCGTTCTTGGCGACCTCGAACGTGTACTTGTTCTCCTCCATGGCGGAGTAGGAACGCTCGGACACGATCGGGCGGATGATGATCTCGTGAGCGGTCATTTAGGCGAGCACCTCCCCGAAGTGAGCGGCGACGTCGGCGGGCATAATCAGCGCACCGTTGTTGATGAGGTCATAGGTGTTGGCCTCGGCGGGCGTGATGATCCACGTCTTGGGGATGTTGCGGAAGGAGAGGTAGGCGTTGATGTCATCCTCGCGAACGATGATGGTCAGACGCTTGCCCTCGAGACCCAGAGCCTTGAGCATGGCGACAGCGGCCTTGGTGGACGGCTTCTCGAAACCGTAGTCGTCCACGAGCACGAGCTCGTTGTCGCGGAGCTTGGCGGACAGGGCGGAACGCATGGCGAGCTTGACCTCTTTGTTGTTCATGCGCTTCACATAGGTGCGGGGCTTGGGCCCAAAGATCACACCGCCACCACGCCACTGGGCGGCGCGGATGGAACCCTGACGAGCACGGCCGGTGCCCTTCTGACGCCAAGGCTTCTTGCCGCCACCGGAGACCTCGGAACGGCCCTTGGTGGACTGGGTGCCTGCACGCCAGCAGGCCTGCTGGCACGTGACGATGTGGTGCATGACGTGCACGTTCGGCTCGATGCCATACACGGCGTCGGCGAGCTCGGCCTCGGCGACCTGCTTGCCCTCGACGTTCTTCACTTCAAACTTAGACATAGCGACGGTCCTCCTTTACGCCATGCGGATGGCGACCAGACCGTTCTTGCCACCGGGCACAGCGCCCTTGACAAGCATGAGGTTCTGCTCAGCATCAATGCGGACAACGGAGAGGTTCTTCACAGTCACGCGGGCGTTGCCCATGTGACCGGCCATCTTAACGCCCTTGAGGACGCGGGCCGGGTACGCGCACTGGCCGATGGAGCCGGGGTGACGCTGGATGTGGGAACCGTGGGACATGGGGCCGCGGTGCTGATTCCAGCGCTTGATGCGACCCTGGAAACCCTTACCCTTGGAGGTGCCGATGACGTCGACCTTGGCGACATTCTCGAAATCAGCGACAGTGACGACGTCGCCGACCTTGTGCTCCTCGCCGTTCTCGACGCGGACCTCACGAAGGTAACGGACAGGCTCGACGCCAGCCTTGGCAAAGTGACCAGCCATGGGCTTGTTCACGTGCTTGGACTTGATGTCGCCGAAGCCAATCTGAACGGCGTTGTAGCCGTCGGTCGCCTCAGTTTTAACCTGCGAGACGGTGCAGGGGCCAGCCTGGATGACCGTGACGGGGACGACGTTATCGTCCTCGTCCCAAACCTGGGTCATGCCGATCTTGCGGCCGAGAATCATGTTGATCATTCGATCTCCAACTCTCGGTGGTCTTGGGACATTGCACGCGCCCCTTGCGCGTGCCCCTAGAGGACCACATACGGACTTGCGCGCCACTCCTTGCATTCGCTTCGGCCCTTTGTGCGCGGCAACCCATTTGCGCAGGTAGATGGCCTAGGCAGAATCCTCCTAGTGGACACAGCTTGATTAGTATACACGCCCGCGGGCGTCTCCATATTGTCTTCGCAATGTTTTTGCAGGTAGGGACGGTCGGCTCTATGTGCCCACGGCAAACCGGTGACCCGCTCGCACCCTGGATGCACTTCTTCAACTTCGGTGCACCTTGCGAAACTTCGGTGCACTTCCAGAACTTCGGTGCACCCTGCACCCAAAACCAACCGAAAGAATGGCAGCCAGGTGCACCGAAGTTTTCACCTCAAAAAGAGACTGTCCCCAAATTGAGGTACCCTTCCACCTCAATTTGGGGACTGTCCCTAATCTGAGGTTGTCCCTTTTCTGAGGTTGGGGGCTACTCGCTGCGGAGGGCCTCGACGGAGGCGTTGAAGGTCTCGGCGGTTGAACACGATGAAGGTCTCGGCATTGAACGTTGGCCACGTTGCGCTTTGACGCGCCGATCGCGCGCAGGATGCCAATCTCCTTTTTGCGCTCCAGTACGCTGATGTAGGTGATGATGCCGATCATGATCGAGCTCACGACGAGGCTGATACTCACGAATGCGATGAGCACGAGCGAGATCATGTTGACGATGCTCGTCAGGTGAGCTTGCCCGCGTTGGCGTAGCTCGCCATGAGCGACGCCAGGTCCTCGGCATCCATGTTGAAGTGGATCGCGCTGGCGAAGGCGCTCCCATCCACATGGAAGGCGTTCTGCATGTTGGCGGCAAGGCGCTCACCCAGCTGAGGTCCCAGCTGCTCGGCGAAGGCGCCCATCGCGGCTCCCAAACCGGACTGCAGCTGGCTCGAAACAGCCTGGCCGATGCTCTCGCCCACCTGCTCGAACACCCCCCGTGAACGCCTGGGCCATGTACGGCGCGAGCTGGTCGCTCACGTACGCGCGGGCGATTCTCTCCAAGCGGTCTGCGACGGGCTTGCCGGCGATGTCCGCAATGGCGTCCAGCGTCGAGCGGGCCTCGTCGGTTTGCGCATACGCGGCGAACACCGTGAGAAGCTTCTCGCCAAAATCGGGCGCCGAGGGGTCGAGCCCGGCTCCTCCCCCGTTCATGAGGTGCGTCACGAACCCCTGCACATACGCGCCGGAAAGCTCCGCCACGCGCTCCAGCTCCTCCGGCGAGAGAACGGGGTCGGATCCCAAATCGCCCAAGATCCCCGAGAGGTCCGGCGCCGGCGCTCCCGCGATGATCGACTCGATGTCCACGCCCGCGAGCGCGCCCGGAGAGGTCGATGTCCACGCTCGGCAAGCTCAAGCCGGCAATGTTGAAGCCCGAGAGGTCGAGCCCCCTGGGAGAGCGCCGCCGCATCGAACGAGAACGCGCTGCGCAGCGCCGCCTCGTCCACCGTGAACAAACTCCGAGGTCCACGCCGCGCTTGGCCTCCTCCTGCAGCGTGGCGAAGCTCTTGCCCGTGAACACATCGACCTCGGGGTTGGCGAGCTGCTGCCGCACGATCTCGGAATCCGCGGCGCGGTCCATGAGGGCGCGCGTGAGCTCCGGCGTGTAGGCGATGCCCTGGGAAAGCGCGGCGGACTTCACCGTGGGGCTCGGCTGCACCACGCCCACGATGCGCAAGTCGAGGCCGCGCTCCACCTGCTCCGCCATATAATCCGCGTCGTTGGACATGTCGGTCCAGCCGCCTGTCTCGTCGTTCTTGCGATACGAGTCGACCGGGCTCAAGACCTTGAAACTCGTCCCGAGCGCATCGTCGTAGGTGAAATCGACATCCGCCTCGGGTACCTCGACCTCGCCCGTGCCGCTCATCGAGCTTTCCACCATGGCGTCGAGCTTGGCGGGGTCGAGCACGCCCATGCTGTAGAGGGTGAAATCGGAGACCTGGCCGCCGCCCGAGAGCACGAGCACGCATTCGTCCGCGGCGCTCGCCCAGCGGCCGGCAACGACGTCGTACTGCTCGTCGAGCAGATCGGGGTTGTCGATCATCTCGGAGAAGGCCGTGGCGTTTCCCATGCCGGCGCCGGCCGTGGCCGTGGCGCTCGCGCCGCCCGTCATGGCGGAGCTCATGGCGTTGGGCGACAGCCTCACCGCGCCACCGAGGCGTCCGCGCGGTACACGAGCGGCGTGATGCCGTAGTCGTATTGCACGGCAGACACCTCGTCCTCGCGCCCCGCGATCTCGCGGTCGACATAATCTTTGAAACTCGCCATGTCGTTCGACTTCACGCTGGCGAACATGTCGGAGAGCATCGTGAACACCGAGATCTTGTCGTCTAGCTCGGGCTTGACGGCGCCGGAGCCGCTCTCGCGCGCGGCGCCCGAATCGCCATCCGCCTCGGCGGCGTCCTCGCCCGTCTCATCGCTTGCGCCCTCGCCCGTCATCATGCTCGTGAGGTCGTAGCTCTGGCGCGCGATGGTGAGCGGGTAGCTCGACAGCGTGTCCTGCTCGACCTTGGCGATATAGCTGTTTACGCCATTGGAAAGCGCCAGAATAGCTGCGATTCCGATAATGCCAATCGAACCGGCAAAAGCAGTCATGGTCGTGCGGCCCTTCTTGGTCATGAGGTTGTTGAACGAGAGCGACAGCGCCGTGAGCAGGCTCATGGACGAGCGGCGCGCCGGACCCTTTGCGGGCGCACCGGACCCCTCGCCTCCCAGGCTCCCGTCCTCACCGCGCGCGGACCCCCGGCGAGACGCCTCCTCCTCGGGCGTGACGGGGTTCGTGTCGCCCACGATGCGCCCATCCTGGATGCGGACGATGCGCGTAGCGTAGTCCTCGGCCAGCTGCGGATTGTGCGTGACCATGATGACCAGGCGCTCGCGCGCGACCTCGGCGAGCAGGTCCATCACCTGGATGCCCGTCTCGGTGTCGAGGGGGCCCCGGTGGGCTCGTCGGCGAGCACGATCTCGGGGTCGTTCACGAGCGCGCGCGGGCGATGGCCACGCGCTGCATCTGCCCGCCCGAGAGCTGCGAGGGCTTCTTGTTCACATGGGCGCCCAGCCCCACGCGCTCGAGGGCCGCCGTGGCGCGGCGCGTGCGCTCGGCGCGGTCGTCGACGCCGGCGAGCGTGAGGGCGAGCTCGACGTTCGCCAGGATGGTCTGATGCGGAATGAGGTTATAGCTTTGGAAGATGAAGCCCACGCGGTGGTTGCGGTAGGTATCCCACTCCGCATCGCCGTAGTCGCGCGTGGACACGCCGTTCACCACGATGTCGCCGGAATCCGCGTGGTCAAACCCGCCCAGGATATTGAGGAACGTGGTCTTGCCCGAGCCGGAGGGGCCGAGCACCGCCACGAACTCGCTGTCGCGAAACGTCACCGACACCCCATCGAGGGCGCGCTGGACCAAATCGCCGGTGGTATAGGTTTTGCGGATATCGCGAATGTCGATCATAGAGCCCCGTCTCGTTCCTGCGGCCTGCACCTGCGCCGGCGAGATCGAGGCCGCCGCGCGCCATGGTGGCCCGCAATCGTTTTCGCACTCCATGGTAACTTTTTTTCGCAGGCGAGGCGCGGGGCGCCACGCTCATTTCGGAAAACAACCGTATGAATTGGACTGACTGAATTGGACGGACGCACCGCACGGCGCGCCGGAGGAAAGGCGTCGCCAGACGACGTCCGCTCGCGAACGGGGCTTGCTCAAGAGACGCGCGCCCGCTCGCCGGGCGCCGCATTATCACTCGCCGAGGCCACCGCGTTGCCGCTCGCCGATGTTGCCGCACCCCGACTCGCCAAGGCCACCGCACCCCCGACTCGCCAAGGCCACCGCGCAACCGCTTGCCGAGGCTGCCGCGCAATCGCTTGCCGAGGCTGCCGCGCCGCGACCCGCCGATGCTATCGCGCCGCGGCACCGCCACGCGCCTCGCGCTCGGCCAGGCGCGCATTGGTCCATTGACGGAACAGCTCGTACAAAACCGCCACGATGGGGATGAAGAACACGATGCCCACGATGCCGAACAGCTTGCCGCCCACCAGCGCGGCGATGAGCGTCCACAGCGCTGAGAGCCCCACCGAGGACCCCACCACATGCGGGTAGATGAACTGGTTCTCGATGAACTGGACGGCCAGGTACACGATTACGCACAGCAGCGCGTGCTCGGGCGAGGCGAGCAGCGTGAGGAACGCGCCGATGGCGCACGAGGCGAACGCGCCGACATACGGCACGAAGGCGAACAGCGCCGTGAGAAAGCCGATGAGCCCCGCATAGGGCAGGCGGAACAGCGAGAACGCCAAGAAGATGAGGGTTCCCAAGATGCACGCCTCGAGGCACTGGCCCGAGAGGAACTTGGAATACGTGTCCGTCGCGAGCGAGGCGACGTGGCGGATGCGCGCGGCGTGCCCGGGCGCCAGGTGCGCGTCCATCACGCGATTCACCTGCCTGCCGAGCGTGCACTTGCTCGCCAGGACATATACCGCGATGACGAAGGCGAACACGCTGCTGGAGAGCACCGAGATCGTGGAGCGCGCGGCGGCGAACACCGAGGACGCGATCGATCCCAGGCCAAGGTTCAGCAGGCCCTGCGCGCCGGACCCCGCGACGGCGGTCGCGGAGGAGGCGCCGGCTCCTTGGAAGAACTGCGCCAGCTTTTTCCACATCGACGCCGTTGGCGGCGAGGCTCTCCTCGATTTCGGGCAGGCGCTCCGCCAACAGGGGCGCGACGGTGCGCGCAGACGCGATCAGCTCGGGCACGAGCATGGTCACGCCCAGGACGGCGACGCCGGCGATGGCGATGAGCACCAGCACGATGCTCGCCATGGTGATCGCGCCTCCCCGGGGCGGCGCCCCCTCGGGCAAAAAGGCCCACCGCGCGGTGCAGCAGCCGCTCCATGCCCGAAACCGGCACGTTCAGCACAAAGGCAAAACCCAGGCCCAGCAGCACCGGGAAGAAGATGTCGACGGCGGCGGAAAGCGCGCCGAGCACCACATCGAGGTGCATCATGGCCGCGTACAGGCAAACACCGAAGGCGATGAGGAAGAGGGCGCGGCGCGTTTTCTGATCGAACATGGTTGCGTGGGGGACCTTTCGGGCTATGTGCGTGATTGTGGCTCCTTATACCCGTTTTGCCCATGCGATTCAGCCCGCGCAACAGTCCCTTCCCCATCCGCACATACGCTGCGCGTCCGTCTGGACCTATTCACTCGCCGTCCAGAACTCCCACATCGCCTGGGGAGTAGCACGCGCTGCCGTATGCCGACGGGTGCGAATAGTCGCGCAGGAAGAGCGGGTCGTATTCCTTATCGGAGAAATCCGCGACCCGCGCGCCCGCGCGCGCGAGCACGCCGTGCGGATCATGTCGTAGTAATCCGCGCGGACGTCGCGCGTGTACGCGGTCTGATCGTACGCGGCGCCCTTTGACCGGCTGGATCACCACCAAGGGTTCAACTCCCGTCTGGCGGCACACCTCGAGCATGAGCTCGAAGTCCTCCAGCTCCTCGGCGCTCCAGTACTCTCCATCCGCGACCTCCCAGTTTTTCTGGGCGCCCGCCAACCAGCCCCGATAGCTCGAGCGGTACCACGAGTCGTAAAAGCCGTACTCGTTACCCTGCGAGGCCCGCTCCGCGCACGCGCGCCCCTCGGCGATCAGGGGCCTGCCAATCGGGCGCGGAATCCGTCGATGAACCGTGGGCGCCGGGGGCGCCGGCACCCCCATCGGGCGCCGCGAGGCCGTGGTCCATCGGCATGCGCGAGCCGCCCTCGGTGCGGGCCGGCTCCCGATGCGCGTCCTTCCAGCGCAGCGAGGCGGCCAAGCGCACATCGGACGCCAGCGAGGACGCGGCCCGGTCGATGCCGCTGATCGCCTGGACGAGCGGGCCCCTCCCCGGAGACCTCGGCATCGGGGACGCCGTAGGCGCGCACGCGCTCGGCGACCCGGCTCTTCACGTCGTCCGAGATCGCCTCGTTGCCCATGAACGCATCATAGGCCCCTTGCGAGAACACGCCGGGAAACGTCGAGCTCGGATCGCGGTAGCACATGAACCACTGCATGCTCACAAAGATGACCGCGCGCCTGTCCCCGCGGGGCATCTCGGGCGCAAAGGCCCCCACCTCGATCGCCTGCCACAGGTCGTTCACGCCCGCACGGCCCGCTATGACCGACGTCTCCCCCGTACCGGCCGTCGGCGAAAAAAGCCGCCTCGGGGTGCGCCGCGCCCGCCGTCTTGGACTTGAGCTCGGAGGACCCAAAGACGAGCCGCGGGTTCTTGCCGGCATCGCGCAGCGACCGATACTGCCCCGCCATGAAATTCCAACTCGCCACCTGGTCATACCCCGGATAGGCGCTCCGCAGCTCACCCGAGGGCAGCTGCGCCACGCCGTCCCCCAAGCACAGCGAACACCATGCATGCCAGGCTCAGCAGCACGGCTGCGGCAACCGCCGCGATGCGCTTGCTCATGAGGGTCTCCTTTCCAACGCCATCGCCGTCCCACGCGCCATCGCCGTCCCACGCGCACGGGGCCTCCGCCCGAAGGGGGACCCGCCCCCTTGCGCGCATGGAAAGGCGGGGGAACCTAGAACTCGGCATAGACCGGTGCGGCAGGGGCGCCATACGGCGATGCGACAAAGAACCAGGCGAGCACGCCGGCGCAGAGCGCGATGGCGACCAGCCAGGCGAGTGCGGCGCTCGTCGCATCCGAGTAAAACCATGTGCGGACACGCGCAGGCACCCCGCAGCGCGCGCGCGAGCGCCCCGCCAAGCGCCCCTTTGCGCGCCGGCCGCGCATCGCAGGGCGCTCACAGGCACGCCGCGATCTGGTCGATGATCTTGTTCACGGTGTTCATCTCCTTGCGCTCGACCGCCGTGGGCGCGATCTCCACGCCGAAGTTCTCCTCAATGCCCACGAGCACCTCGATGGCGGCGAGCGAGTCGAGCAAACCGGCGTCGAACAGGTCGACGTCGCGCTCCTCGCGCACGGCGTCGTCCGCGCAGATGTCCTCCAGCATGTCGAGCACCTTGCTCTCCAACTCGTTTCTATCCATGTCCATATCCTTTCTCTCACGCGCATAGGGGGCGCGTCTGAACACCCTGTATGCCGGGAAGAGCGACCACGCCCCTCGTGTGCAACGCCTAACGGCAGCCCAGCGCCGCGCACGCCAGCGTTGCGATCTGCCCCGAGAACAGGGCGAACCCCAGCACGACGAGCTGCATCGTGATGAACCACGACAGCAATCGGTACCACCGCTCCCTGCGGTGGCGCTTGTAGAACGCCGAGCGTTTTTGGTAGACCTCCGCCGCTGCGAGCAAGAGCCCGTGGTACACGCCGTAGGCGAGGTAGTCGATGGTCAGGCCGTGCCACGCGCCCATGAATGCCATGTTCACCAGGTAGCCCGCGCACGCGGTCTGCACCCGGTTCGCGAACAGCTTGCGCTTGGTCGCCGTGCGCACAAAGCGCATGAAGACGAAATCGCGCAGCCACGTGGAAAGCGTGATGTGCCAGCGGTTCCAAAAGTCCTTGATGTCTACCGCCACGTACGGCGCGCGGAAGTTGGTGGGCGTGGCGATGCCAAAGCAGCAGCTCGCGCCCACGGCCATGAGCGAATACCCCGCGAAATCGAAAAACAGGTACGCCGCGTAACCGTAGGCACGCGCCACCTCGCGCACGGCGGCGGGGACCGCGAGCGCGTCGACGGTGAGCACGCCTGCGGGGGCCGACGCCGGGTCGTAGAACCCCGTGCCGTGGTGGCGAGCACGAGCTGCATGACCGCGCCCGCAAACAGCATGAGCACGCCGCGCGTGAGCAGGTCCGCGTAGGCGCGCCGGTCGGGGCGCGCGTCCGCGTCCTCCATGAACCGCCGCGAACGGTCGATGGGACCCGACGTGAAGGTCGCGAAGAACGTCAGGAAGTAGGCGTAGTCGAGCGGCGTCAGGTGTTCGATGAGCCCATCGCGCATCTCGATGAGGACCTGCACGGCCTTGAAGGTGAGGTAGGAGATGCCGATGAACCCCAGCAGGTTCTGGTCGAACACCGCTCCCACCTTATATATGACCAGCGGCGCGACGGTCGCCGCAAGCGACGCGCGATACACCGCCAGGCTCTTGGACCCTCCCGGTCGCACCCAGCTGCGCCAGACCGCATAGGCGCTCGCCGACGCCGCCGCCAGAAAGACCGCGAACGCGGCGAGGCCGCGCGGGTCGCCGGCAAACAGCAGCACGAGCATGGCGCACGAAGCGACCATGCCGTACGGCTTGATGCGCCGGCCTGTCAGGCCGAGCGCGGCGGCCAGGACCACGAGGACGGCGAGCGTCAGGAAAAACGATGGCGAGGTGTAAAAGCCCATGTGCCACTACGCCTTCGCCGGCACGCCCACGAGCGCGCGGCGATCGACCTTGCCGTTGCCCGTCATGGGCAGCGCCTCGCAAAACGCGATCTTTTGGGGATCATGTAATGGGGCAGCGTTCGCCTGAGCTGCTCCTTGAGCGCGAGACCAGCGCGAAACGGCGTCTGCGCGAGCGGGCCGGCGGGAACCACGTACGCCACCAGGTGGGCGACCCTGCCGTCGCGCTGCTCGGCGACCACGGCGACCGCCGCCACGTCGGGCAGGTGGCGTACATGCTCCCTCGATTTCGCCCAATTCGATGCGAAAGCCGTTGAGCTTGACCTGCAGGTCGAGGCGCCCGCGAAAATGAAGCATTCCCTCGCCGTCAAGCAGCCCTCGTCGCTCGTGCGGTACGAGCGCACCAGGGCGCCCCCTGAGCTCCGCTGCGCCGAACGCCGCCGCCGTGAGGTCGGGGCGGCGGTAGTACCCGCGCGCAACGGTATCGCCCCTCGATCACCACCTCACCGAACACGCCGGCGGCGCAATCGCGCCCCTCGGCATCGACGATGCAGGCGCGTCCCGCGGCGCGGTGCGCCCACGGGCAGGGGGCTCGCGCGACGCCGCCATCCGGGGCGTCACATCGACCGCACTCACCGCGACCGTCGACTCGGTGGGGCCGTACGTGTTCACCACGCGGGCGCGTCCAAAACGCTCGAGCAGACGGGCGGCGACGGCGTTGGGCAGGGTCTCGCCGCAGAACAGGAAGAGCCGCAGCGCAGGCATGAGGTCCTGCGCGAACTCGGCGCTCGCCAGGCACATCCCCGCGAACGAGGGCGTCGACACCCAGACGGTCGCCCCCGACGCGGCCAGCGCCTCCATCTGAGACGCCATGCTCTGCTGGGTCTCATGCGCGAGCGAGAACAACGTGCCGCCTGTCGCCAGGGCGCCGGCGAGCTCGAACGCCGACAGGTCGAAGGAGAACGGCGCCTGGTCGACCCATACGTCGGCGGGCGCGGCGCCGTCCACACCGCACGGCGCCTCGCCGCCGCGGCGCGACAGCTCGACGTCCCACGCGCAGAAGTTGTCAAAGCACGCGGCCGTCACCTCGACGCCCTTTGGGGTCACCCGTCGATCCGGACGTGAACAGGATATAGGCGATGTCCTCCCCTAAGATCCAGCCCGATCGTCTTGAGCCCTCACGAAACCCGGCGCCCACGATGCGGCACAGGTCCTCATGCGTAAGGACCTCCACCGGCGGCATGTCATCGACGTGAGGGAACTCCTCGACCGCCAGGACCAGCGGGGCGGAGCAGCCGCCGGCGATCTGCCGGGCGATGCTCGCCACTTAGCTCCGCGGGACGGAAAAGCAATCCACGGGCACGTACGGGCACCCGGCCTTCATGCACGCGAGGAATCCCGCCACCATGAGCGGGTCCTTGTTGCCGTACACCAGCACCGACGAACCCGGTTCGACGCGGCGCGCGATGGCGAGCGCCAACGCCTCGGAGGACGCCCAGAGCTCCCCCATACGTGAGGTGCGCGCCCGTCGAGACGCGCACCGCCTCGGCATCCGGTCGCTCAAGCACCGTCTTCTCGATCAATTCCAGGTATCTCATGGCAATCTCCAGGTGTCTCGTTGGGCGGAACCCCTCGGCGTCCCCGCCCATGGCGCGGCGCGCACAAAGGCTCGCGAACGCCCCGTCCCGTCCGACGCCGCCGCAAAGAGCCTACCCCCCCCCCGACGCCCATTTGGCAAGGGGGTTACGGGGCCCGCGCATTGCGCCCATTGTGCCCCCGCAACCCTTAAGCAAGACTTACCGCACCGTGACATTGCTGTAAGAGTGGTTATGAACCAGTGAAGCCGGGCGGGCGGGCCGCGCATCCCCGCCGGCGCGTCCGTAAGCGTCCGCGAAGCGCGCCCGTCATGTGCAAAACGTACCCGTCCCCAATTTCACCGGGGCGGTGCGCGACAAGCGGGCGGCGTGGCGTATTATTGAGAGGTTAGCAATCCGTTTGGTTCAAGGCGGTGCAACAGGGCGTTTGCCGCCCGCGCGCATCGGCCGCCGCCAACGGCCCAACCCGTCCAAAAGAAGGGCAGGACTCAATGGTCTCTCGTATCTACGTGGAGAAAAACCCGGGTTCGACGTCGAGGCTCAGCAACTGCTCGCCGAGCTCCGCGACCCCCTGGGCATCGAGGCGCTCACGGCCTTGCGCGTCATCAACCGCTACGACGTCGAGGGCATCGACGAGGAGCTGTTCGCCCGCTGCGTGCCCACCGTATTCTCCGAGCCGCAGGTCGACATCGCCTCCGCCGAGCTCCCCCGCCGCAAACGGCCCCGTCTTCGCCGTCGAGGCGCTCCCCGGCCAGTTTGACCAGCGCGCCGACTCCGCCAGCGAGTGCGTGCAGCTCATCAGCCAGGGCGAGCGCCCCGCCGTGCGCGCCGCCCGGTGTACCTGCTCGAGGGCGAGCTCACCGAGGCCGATGTCGAGGCCATCAAGCACTACGTGGTGAACCCCGTCGAGGCGCGCATCGCCGCGCTCGAGCTGCCCGAGACGCTCGCCACCGACGTGCCCTGAGCCCCAGCCCGTCGAGGTGCTCGACGGCTTCCGCGAGCTCGACGAGGCCGGCCTTGCCGCCTTTATCGCCGATCGCGGCCTTGCCATGGACGAGGCAGACATCGCCTTCTGCCAGCAGTACTTCCGCGATGAGGATCGCGACCCCACCATCACCGAGATCCGCGTGATCGACACCTACTGGTCCGATCACTGCCGCCACACCACCTTCGGCACGGTGCTCGAGAACATCGAGATCGACGACTCCGTGGTCGCCGCCGCGTTCGACCGCTACATGGAGATGCGCCACGAACTCGGCCGCGACGCCAAGCCCGTCTGCCTCATGGACATGGGCACCATCGGCGCCAAGTACCTGAAAGACCAGGGCGTTATGACCGGTGTCGACGAGTCCGAGGAGATCAACGCCTGCACCATCAAGGGGAAGGTAGATGTCGATGGCGAGGACCAGGACTGGCTGTTCCTGTTTAAGAACGAGACCCACAACCACCCGACCGAGATCGAGCCCTTCGGCGGTGCCGCCACCTGCGTGGGCGGCGCCATCCGCGACCCGCTCTCGGGCCGCAGCTACGTGTACCAGGCCATGCGTGTCACCGGTGCCGCGGACCCCACCGTGCCGTCTCCGAGACGCTCGAAGGCAAGCTGCCGCAGCGCAAGCTCGTGACCACTGCAGCCGCCGGCTACTCCAGCTACGGCAACCAGATCGGCCTTGCCACCGGTCAGGTCAACGAGCTCTATCACCCCGGCTACGTGGCCAAGCGCATGGAGGTTGGCGCCGTCGTGGGCGCTACCCCGGCAACCACGTTCGTCGCGAGTGCCCCGCCCCCACCGACAAGATCATCCTGCTGGGCGGCCGCACCGGCCGTGATGGCATCGGTGGCGCCACCGGTTCCTCCAAGACCCAGAACACCGAGTCCATCGAGACGGCGCCGAGGTCCAGAAGGGCAACGCCCCCGTCGAGCGCAAGCTGCAGCGTCTGTTCCGCCGCGGCGACGCCTGCCGTCTGATCAAGCGCTGCAACGACTTTGGCGCCGGCGGCGTCTCGGTCGCCGTGGGCGAGCTTGCCGACGGCCTGTATGTCGACCTTGATACCGTGACCAAGAAGTACGACGGCCTGGACGGCACCGAGCTCGCTATCTCTGAGTCCCAGGAGCGTATGGCCGGCGCCGTCGCCGACGGTGACGTCGACGAGTTCATGGGCTACGCCGCTGAGGAGAACCTGGAGGCGACCGTTATCGCCGAGGTTACCGCTGAGCCGCGCATGCGCATGGCCTGGAAGGGCGTCGCTATCGTCGACCTGTCCCGCGCGTTCCTCAACTCCAACGGCGCACCCAAGCACCAGGTCGCCCACGTCGTGGCCCAGGGCGTCGCGCCCATCGACCCCGAGAGCGAGCTGGCGCAGGCCGCGCTCGAGGAGTTCGGCAGCCTCGAGAACGTCTTCGAGAGCACCGTGCCCATGGTGCCGGGTGCCGAGACCTGCGAGTCCTTCCACGACGCCATGACCGAACTCGTCGGCGACCTCAACGTGTGCTCCAACAAGGGCCTTTCCGAGCGCTTCGACTCCACCATCGGCGCTGCGACCGTGCTCATGCCCTTTGGCGGCAAGACGCAGCTCACCCCCAGCTCGGCCATGGTCGCCAAGTTCCCCGTGGACGGCGAGACCACCACGGTCTCCGGCATGGCTTGGGGCTTCAACCCCTACATCATGGAGGCCGACCAGTTCCGCGGCGCCTACCTCTCCGTCGTCGAGAGCATCGCGCGCCTGGTCGCCACCGGCTTCGACCACACCACGGTGTACCTCTCCTTCCAGGAGTACTTCGAGCGTCTGCGCACCGAGGCAGAGCGCTGGGGCAAGCCCGCCGCTGCCGTCCTGGGTGCGCTGATGGCCCAGGTCGACTTGGGTGTCGGGGCCATCGGCGGCAAGGACTCCATGAGCGGCTCCTTCGAGGACCTGGATGTCCCGCCCACCCTCGTGTCCTTCGCGGTCGCCGTGGACAAGCTCGCCCACATCGTGTCCCCCGAGTTCAAGGGGCGCAGGCCATCGCGTCGCGCTCATCCAGCCCCTGCTACCAGGTCGACGACCTGCTGCCCGAGACCACCTCGCTGCTCGCCGCCTTCGATGCCGTCGAGAGCCTGGTGCGCGAGGGCCACGCGCTTCCGTGTCCACCGCCGGCTTCGGCGGCCTGGCCGAGATCGTGTTCAAGGCCTGCCTGGGCAGCCGCATCGGCTTCGAGCTCGCCGACGCCTACTACGAGCTCGAGGGCGCGCGCGCGACCTGTTCGACCACTCCTACGGCAGCTTTATCGTCGAGCTCGCCGAGGACGCCGAGCTGCCCGAGGTTGAGGGCGCGTGCGTGGTGGAGCTCGGCCGCACCACCTCCGAGTACGAGCTCGTCGGCTACGATGAGACGCTCGACCTGTGCGAGCTGCAGGAGACCTGGGAGTCCGTGCTCGAGGGCGTGTTCCCCTATCGCAGCGCCGCCGACGACGTCGACGTCCCCCGAGGAACTCATCCCCGAGGAGCGCTACCGCTGCGAGGAGGAGGGCCGCGTCCGCGCGACCTACGGCGGCCTCAAGATCGCCCGCCCGCGCGTGATCATCCCGGTCTTCCCGGGCAACAACTGCGAGTACGACAGCGCCCGCGCCTTCCGTGCCGCCGGTGCCGAGGCCGACACCTTCGTGATCAACAACCTCACGCCCGAGGCCGTCGCCGAGTCCACCCCGTGAGCTCGGAGGCCATCCGCGAGTCCCAGATTGTCATGATCCCCGGCGGCTTCTCGGGCGGCGACGAGCCGGACGGCTCCGCCAAGTTCATCACGGCGTTCTTCCGCGCTCCCGAGGTCACTGAGGCAGTCCGCGACCTGCTGAAGAACCGCGATGGCCTGATGCTGGGCATCTGCAACGGCTTCCAGGCCCTGATCAAGCTCGGTCTGGTGCCCTACGGCGACATCGTGGACGCCACGGCTGACGCCCCGACGCTCACCTTCAACGACATCGGCCGCCACCAGAGCCGCCTGGTGCGCACGCGCATCTGCAGCGACCTGTCGCCGTGGCTCTCCCAGTGCAACCCCGACGAGCTCTACACCGTCGCCATCAGCCACGGCGAGGGCCGCTTCGTCGCCAACGACGACGTGCTCGCTCAGCTGCGCGCCGGCGGCCAGATCGCCACTCAGTACGTGGACGTGGCGGGCATGCCGTCCATGGACCTCGATGTGAACCCCAACGGCTCCGTCGCGTGCATCGAGGGCATCACCAGCCCCTGCCGGATCGTCCTCCATCCTAGCGCCTTCTTGAGCTTCCCGCCACGGTACCACTCGATGTAGCGGTCGAGCGCGGCGGCGAACTCCTCGAAGCTCACGCCCGTCCAGTCCCTTCCCTCGAAGAAGTCGCACTTGAGCGTGCCGAAGAACCCCTCCGCCCGCGCGTTATCCCCCGCTCCTCGCCTTGCGCGACATCGACCTTACCACGTTTCCCTCCTCGCACGCCGACGCCCAGTCGCCGGTCATGTAGACCGCCCCTCCGTCGCTGTGCAGGACCAGGGGCCTCTCCTCGGTGGGCCCCACCTCCGCGATGAGGTCCGAGAGCATGGCGTGCGCCAGCTCCTTGTCCGGGTGCCTGGAGACCCTCCAGCACACCGGCCACCCGTCGAAGCAGTCGATCGCGGGCGACAGGTAGGCCTTGTACCCGTCGAGGCGGAACTCCGTGACGTCGGTCACGGCGAGCAGCCCGGGCTCGGGCGCGTGGAAGTCGTGGGAGCCGTCCCCGGCGAGCGGCAGGTTCGCCGGGCGCTCGGAGAGCTCGCCGGCGTAGCTCGAGTACCTCGCCCGGCGCGCCATCTGGGCGGCCTTGCGCGGAACGAGGCCCTCCTCGGCCATGATCGCGCGCACGACCTTCTCGGAGGCGATGACGGGCGTCGACGCGTCCCCGGGCTCGAGGTCGCGCCAGGAGACCGCCGCGCCGGGGCCCGACCGCAGGTCCGCGGTCACCGACTCGGCGCCGTAAGCGCCCCCGCTCGCCTCGAAGGAGGCTCGCACCCGCGCGCGCAGGGCGGCCTTGGGGTCAGCCCTGGCGGCCCTCGCCGCCTGGTCGAGGTAGGTGCTCTTGGGGATCGAGAGCGTCTCCGTCACGTCCCTGAGCCTCGCGAGCGGGCACCGCTCGCGGGCCAGCTCCCCCCGCCCGCCACTTCTCCATGCTGGTCAAAGAGGCCGGGCCTGGTGCTTTTAGGACGTCCAACACCGCCAGCGCCTCCGCGAGCTTGACCTCCGCCATCCTCGCGCGCTCCGCCGGGTCGTCCGGCAGGTCGGCGCCCCAGTCGCGCCAGTCGGTCTGCTCCGGGCCCTCCACCTCGGCCTCCCCGAACGCGGCGGGAGCGCGCCGCGAACCTGGCGCTGCCCTCGCCGTGCGCGCAGTGCATGCGCGCGGCCCGGTCCGGCATCTCGGTCGCGGCGAGCTCGCCCGCCTCCTCCATCCTCAGCCAACGATACAGGTTCGCGCGGGTCGGGAAAAGGGGCAGTCGCCGGCACGCCTCCGGGACGCTCAGGCCGCTTTGGCGGAACTCCCAGAGTATCCCCTCGCGCTCCTCCTTCGTGTACATCGGACTCCCTCCTGGACCGCTCTTGGTCCGAGATTATGTCCGAGGTCCCTTCCGTCTCAATTAAGCGGCTGCCCCCAATCTGCGGTGTCCAATCTGAAAGCTTCACCCTGCGTCTTTCAGGGCATCGCGCATAGCACCGGCAGGCGTCATCGCTCACATTGGCCGACAACGCCTCTTAGAATTACGCCAGTGCAACCACTTCCGGCATTCCCTTTATACTCAAGCATCTTGAGCTGATAGGACGCCTCCAAGTTAAGCCAAAACTGCGGGGTCGTACCCAGTGCGGCGCCAAACAGCCACGCCATTTCAGGGGTAATCGAGCGCTTCCCGTGCACGATGTCCGAAATGGCGGACTGCGGCTTGCCTATCGCTTTCGCCAGGCGATACTGGCTAATCCCCATTGGCTCAAGAAACTCCTCGCGAAGTATCTCGCCAGGGGGTTGAAATAACCTCATCAATGGTAGTCACAAAGCTCAACCTCCTTCGCCTCGCCTGCTGCCCACCTAAAACAAAGACGCCATTGCTGGTTAACGCGAATGCTGTACTGGCCCTCGCGATCGCCTCGGAGCTCTTCCAGCCGATTACCGGGCGGAACACGCAAGTCGCACGTTGCGCATGCAGCATCGAGCATTTGCAACTTGCGGTACAGCGTCTTCCGAAGCTCGGGAAGTGGATCATCGACGATGTTTTCGAAACAGGGTCTTCCCAAAAGGCCTCAAGCCACTCGTCTCGAAACGTCATCTTCATCACCAGTACTTCTGCATTACAGTTATACTACCGCTTCCCGAAAGTATTGCAACCATGCCTTTCCCTTTCTCCGCTCATATTTCTGATATTATAGTACATATGTTCGTAGAACATGAGTTCTCATTTACTCATCAAGTCGACGCTGCACATACGCAAACACAGCACCGACTACAAAAAGCCAAGCATGTCCGCACGCCAACTCATGGAAAGCCCCTCCGCAGCCCCTTCTGCAACCTTCCCGTTAATTGAAGCCCCAATCAGCTATTCTTAGCGCCGAGAACGAAAAATTGCAGGCTGCCTGAAGGCTTGCGGAAAGCAAGCTGCATATGGAAAGCCGCATGTCAGAACTCATAATCGCCGACAACCCGTCTCACAATGAGTATCCGGCCCCATTCGAGCGTCCCCATGCTCACCACACCCCAGCGGAAAGGCACACCCATGGAGCTCATATCCAAACGTTTAACGCTACGCCCTTGGCTCGACAGCGATGCGCCGGCTCTTTATAACCTGGCGCGCAGCCCCAAGGTCGGGCCGGCCGCCGGATGGACCGTGCATGAGAGCGTCGGGCAAAGCCTCGACATCTTGCGCAACATCTTACGCGGACCGGAGCAGTACGCCATAACCCCTGCGCGATACGGGCGAGCTCATCGGGGCAATTGGTCTTAAAACGCGTGAAGATTGCCCGTATCTCTCGTCCGACAACGCATATTCCGTTGGATATTGATTGAGAGGAGCACTGGGGCCACGGCTACGCTCCCGAGGCCCTTGAGCGCCTTGTCGAGCATGCCCGCGACGATCTTAAAGCCCACACAATTTGGGCCGATCACTTCATTTGCAATGAAAAATCGCACCGCGTGATGGAAAAGTGCGGACTTCTCCCCGTACGCACCGATATAAGCGATGCCGTGGGACCAGACGGCTCCCGGGAAATCCTGATCATGCGCCGCGATCTTCGCTAGGCCGCTGCACTCGCGGCTTTTCGCGTTCGCGCAATCACCCCTTGAGCCGTCGTGCCCAGGCCCCAAGGGCCAGTTTTGAGATTTCCCCCTACCCGCCAGCAACCCCTCACCAATACGCCCCAGATTGGGGACGGGCGCCACATTGAGGCGCGCCTGCCTCAATGTAGCGCCTGCCCCCAATCTGGGGTTACCTTCGCGGCTGCGGGTATATCGCTAAATGTTAGTTGATAAGAGTTACTTGGAGGAGCCCATGCTCGACTCACACGACCTCGTGTTGTATTACCGCCCGACCTGCCCATTTTGCGTGAGGGGTTCTCAAGCGCATGAAAGACCTTGGCATTGAGGGTGCCATCACCCTCAAGAACATCTCCGACGATGAGGAGGCGGAGGCAACGCTCATCAGCGTAGGTGGAAAGCGCCAGGTTCCCTGCCTGCTCATCGACGGCGAGCCCTTGTACGAGTCCGGCGACATCGTCGCATGGCTCGACGCCAACAAGTAATCAGACCCGCACACGAGGGCCCGCCGCAAACGCGCGACGGGCCGTCAAACGTTACGTAACTCAGCCTGCCGCCCAAGCAAACCCAAAGGTGCAGCCCCGCGACTCGCCCTTGCAGCTCAAACGGCCGCAACGACGCGAATCAACCGACTCTTCCTCTGCCCATGCAGGCCCAACGGCGCAAGCGCAAAGATTCGGCCTACAGCCCGAGCAGCCCCGGCAACTCGGACAGATTGCGAACCACGTCCGCAGCCCCCGCCTCGCGCAGCACGCGCGCCGCGCGCTCACACGCCGCGTCCTGCCCGGCGGAATCGAGCGCCTCATACTCCGCCTGCGTGAGCCCCATCACCGAGCTGCCTTCCGCCACGCCGATCGAGCGGCCGCCGGCGCACAGGCCCTCGCGAATGTCCGAGACCGTATCGCCCACCTTCACCACGTTGCGCACGTCGCGCACGCCGAGCGCCTCGAGGTTGCGAAACACCATGTACGGGCACGTTCGGGTCGAGCGGGCAAAGCTCGAGCTCGGTCAGCGGCACGAACATGTCCTGCTCAGTCTGCGCGCTGTCCACGTAGTAGGACGACATGGTCACGATATCGGTCTCGAGGTTCTCCCCCTCCGCCATGAGCTTGCCGCCTAGCTCGCTCGTGCCAAAGCTCTGGACGATGTAGTCGCCCTCGAATCCGGCGGCGTCCAGCGCGTGCCTATACGCCTCGACTGCCTCCGCATCGCCGTTCGACGCGATGACCACCTGGCCGCTCGGCACTCCCGCGCCGTCGTCCTCTCGCCGCGCCCGCGCGCCGCCAGCGAGGCCCCGATACCGACCACCGCGACCACGCTCACGATGAGCAGCGCCCCCGCCATGCGACGCGCCGGCATGCGATCGGGTCGGCCCAGCAGGACCTCCGCCTCCAAAGCGTCCGATCGGCCCGTGCCGCGCATGCGCACCGACGTGCGCACCGACCGCGCCGAGCGGTCACGACATGCCAGGGCGACCAAGCCCTTGACCAGCATGTTCACAACAAGAATCACGAGGGAGAGCGCAAAGATGCCATCGAATTCCGCGATGTGCTGGAGCGCCGAGATCCTGGTCGTCACCACCATGGTGCGCGCGCCCACCAAGAACACGACCGCGCTGATGGTGACCATCGAGCTCACGAAGTAGTACCCGAAGACCTGAAGGATGGTGGGCCACGCGTTGGGCGTCACCACGCGCAGGATCGTCTTGACCCACGAGTCGCCCATCAGGCGCGCCGTCGTCTCCCAACTCGCGTTCATCTTGGTGAGCGCGTCCTTCATCATCTGGTACGGCGTGGCAAAGTAGTGCACCACGTTGCAGAACACGAGGATGGCGAACGTCCCCTGCAGCGACGTTCCCGAAAAGGCAAAGAGGAAGGCGATGCCCAGCACCATACCCGGGACGGTGTTGATCACGCTTGAGATCGCATCGACGGCGCGCTTGGCCGCACGGGGCAGGTTGCTGCGCGCCACCACCAAAGCCGCCGCATACGCCAGGATGCATCCGAGCACCGCGGTCGCCACCGCCACCGCAATCGAGTTGGTGAGCGTGCCGAACAGCTCGGCGTCGGTGAAGATGGCGGCGACGTGATCGAGGGTGAAGCTCGGCCTAAAGGGCCACATCTCCACAAAGGGCACGATGAATATCACCGCGAACAGCGCCAGGATACCGCCGAGCACCAGCGCGCTGGCGCCCATACACACGCCGTCGCGCACGCCGCGGGGCAGCTCGATGGGGGCCGTCTTGTTGTAGCGGATGGCGTAGCGCTCGAGCAGCGCCATGAGGCCCACGCTCGCGATGGAGGGATGAGCATCACCACCGCGATGACCGCGCCCTGTTGGAAGTCCGGCACCGAGCCGAGCATCTGGTTGAACAGCTCGAGCGCCACCACGTATGGCCGTGCGTCACGTCGGTGATGCCGAGAAGGACGTTGAGCAGCGTGGTCTTGCCGCATCCCGACGAGCCGAGTATGGAGACGATCTGCCCATCTTGGATGGCAAGATCGATATCCTCGAGCACGACATGCGCGCCATACGCCTTTTTGGATGTGCCTCAATTCGAGCATGGGACTCCCTCACGGTTTTTGGCGTCGTCACGACCACCGAGAAGGTATTGTCCCGCGCGCCCGTAAGCGCCCGGCGAGACGTCCATTAAGGCTTCCCATGCATGTGAAAGGATGCGGAAAAGAGGGGCGATGTCGATCGGCGCTGCCCGCGAGTCGATCGCGGCTACTCGCGGGCCGATCGCGACCGTTCGCACGTCGATGGCCGCTGCTCGCGAAGCGCCGACCGCGGCACGTCCCGACCAGTTGCCACGGCGATGTGCGAGCCATCGGCGGCGGCAACGCACGCGCCGCCGCACGGCCAGACTACTGCACGGCGCTCACGTAATCCTCGTCGATGGTGATCTTGGGCACCGCCTCGGGATACGCCTCGATAACCAGGCTCGGAGGCGCTCCTTGATCTCTGAGGCGCCAAGCGGGCAATCCTCGGGACGCAGGCAATCGAAGATCACATTGGTGTGCGTGGGACCCGGGACCGTGCGCAGGTCGTGAATGGACAGGTGCGCGTCAAGCGTCTTGGCGGCGGCGTCGATGCGATTACGCATATCCACCAGATGGGGGGTCGTGCGTCACGATGGGATCGTAATGCAACGTAACGATGAGCCCATCCTCGTCCTTGAACGCCTGCTCGATGTTGTCGAGCGTATCGTGACTGGTCATGGGGTCGGCCTCCGCGGCCATCTCCACATGCGCGCTGGCGAACTGCCTGCCGGGGCCGTAATCGTGCACCATGAGGTCATGCGTGCCCAGCACACCAGGATAGCCCATGATCTTGGAGCGGATGTGGGAGACCAGCGCGGGGTCGGGCGCCTGCCCCAGCAGCGGGCTCACGGTGTCGCGGATGAGCTCGAAACCGCTCCAGCCAATGTAGGCACCCACGGCCAAACCCACCCCCACGCATCGAGCGCGAGTCCCGTAAGGTGCGCGATCACCGAACACGCCAGAACCGCCGCAGTCGCGATGACATCGTTTTTGGAATCCTGCGCCGTGGCGCGCAGCGTCTCTGAATCGATGGCATCGCCCAAGCGCTTATTGAAATGCGCCATCCACAACTTGACGGCACAGGAGAGCAGCAACACGGCGACGAGCGCGGCCGAGAACTCGACGGGCGTGGGCGCGATGATCTTCTCGATCGAGGAGCGGATGAGCTCGATGCCGATAAGCAGCACCAGCACCGCCACGACCAACCCCGAGAGATATTCATAGCGACCGTGACCATATGGATGCTCCGGATCGGCGGGCTTGCTCGCCAGCTTGAACCCGAGGACGCTCACGATGTTGGAGCTCGCATCGCTCAGGTTGTTGAGCGCATCGGCCACGATGGAAACAGACCCGGAGAGCACGCCGATGGCGCCCCTTGGCGCAGCATAGAACAACGTTGAGCGCGATGCAGACCATACCGGCCAGAGAACCGACCTTTGAGCGGTCCTCGCCCGCCCGTGCAAGTACCCATTCGACCATATCCAACATCCTTCCTTACCAGCGAGGCACCCATGGTAGCACCGCGCCACGACAAAACCAAAAAGGCCGCCACCCCTTTGGGTAGCGGCCTTTACGTGAATACTCGACGTGCGGTCAAGCAAAAGAGCGCAATTATTAGAGCTTGATCTCGATGTCAACGCCCGCGGGCAGGTCGAGGCGCATGAGCGAATCGACGGTGCCCGAGGTGGGGTCGAGGATGTCGATGAGGCGCTTGTGGGTGCGCATCTCGAACTGCTCACGGGAGTCCTTGTTCACGTGCGGCGAGCGGATAACCGTGTACAGGTTGCGCTCGGTCGGCAGCGGGATGGGGCCGGAGACGCGGGCGCCGGTCTTCTGGGCGGTCTCGACGATGAGCTTGGCGGACTGATCCACGACCTCGTGGTCATAGCCCTTCAGGCGAATCCTGATCTTCTGGGTGGACAACGTAACCTCCAACAGGGGAATAGCGAGGGCACCCTCGCGGTGTGCTTACAAGTACGAGCGAGGGACCTTAGTTGGTACCGTTCTTGGCCATGACCTCGTCCACGACGGACTTGGGAGCCGGCTCGTAGGAGTCGAACTGCATGGTGTAGGAAGCGCGGCCCTGGGTCTGGGGCGGAGGTCGGTAGCGTAACCGAACATCTCGCCCAGCGGAACCTTGGCACGGATGACCTTGCTGCCAGCGCGGTCGTCCATACCCTCGATCTTACCGCGACGGCTGGACAGGTTGCCCATGACGTCGCCCATGTACTCCTCGGGCGTCTCGACCTCGACGGCCATGTAGGGCTCGAGCAGGATCGGGTCGGACTTCTTGAGAGCGTCCTTGATCGCCATGGAGCCGGCGATCTTGAAGGCGGCCTCGGAGGAGTCGACCTCGTGGTAGGAACCGTCGAACAGGGTGACCTTGACGTCGACGACCGGGTAGCCGGCGATGACGCCGGTGTTCAGCGCCTCCTGGATGCCCTTGTCGATGGACGGGATGTACTCCTTGGGCACGACGCCGCCAACGATGGCGTTGACGAACTCGTAGCCAAAAGCCCTCTTCCATCTTCTCGAGCTTGATGACGGCGTGGCCGTACTGGCCGCGGCCACTGGACTGGCGGACGAACTTGCCCTCGGCCTTCTCGACGTCGTGACCTGGGGCCTCACGGTAGGCAACCTGAGGCTTGCCGACGTTGGCGTTCACGTTGAACTCGCGGACCAGACGGTCAACGATGATGTCCAGATGCAGTTCGCCCATGCCGGCGATGATGGTCTGGCCGGTCTCGTGGTTGGTGGACACCTGGAAGGTCGGGTCCTCCTCGGCGAGCTTGGAGAGGGCGATGCCCATTTTCTCCTGCCCGGCCTTAGTCTTCGGCTCGATGGCGATGTCGATAACGGGCTTGGCGAACTCGATCTGCTCGAGGACGATCTCCTTGCCCTCCTCGCACAGGGTGTCACCGGTCGTGGTGTTTTTCAGCCCCACGGCGGCGAGGGATGTCGCCGGCGGAAGCACCGTCGACGTCGACACGGTCATTGGCGTTCATCTCGAGGATGCGGCCCAGGCGCTCGCGGTTGCCGCTCGTGGCGTTCATCACGTAGGAACCGGCGTCAACGTGACCGGAGTAGACACGGAAGTAGGTCAGCTTACCGACGAACGGATCGGTAGCGATCTTGAAGGCCAAGGCGGCGAAGGGCTCGTCAGCGGAAGCCTCGCGGGTCTCGGTCTCGCCGGTCTTGGGGTTGGTACCCTCGACGGCCGGGACGTCGAGCGGGCTGGGCAGGTAGTCCACGACGGCGTCGAGGAGCTCCTGAACGCCCTTGTTCTTGTAGGCGGAGCCCACCAGGACGGGGTTCAGCTCGTTGGCGAGCGTGCCCTTGCGGATAGCGGCCTTGAGCATCTCGACGGGGATCTCCTCGCCCTCGAGAGCCATCATCATGAGGTCGTCGTCGTAATTGGCGGCGGCGTCGACGAGCTCCTCGCGCTTCTCAGCGGCGATCTCGGCGAACTCGGCCGGGATCTCGTCCATGGCCTCGGGGTAGGTCATGCCCTTGTCATCCGGCTTGAAGTCCCAAGCGGTCATGGTGACGAGGTCGATGACGCCCCAGAAGTTGTCCTCGGCGCCCATGGGGACCTGAATGGCAACGGCGTTGGCGTTGAGGCGCTCCTTCATCGTGTCGATGGCGTGGAAGAAGTCAGCACCCACGCGGTCGTACTTGTTGATGAAGGCGATGCGGGGACGTTGAAGTTGCGAGCCTGACGCCACACGGTCTCAGACTGCGGCTGCACGCCGGCGACGGCGTCGAAGACCGCGACGGCACCGTCGAGAACGCGCAGGGAGCGCTCGACCTCGGCGGTGAAGTCCACGTGGCCGGGGGTGTCGATGATCTGGACGCGGTAGCTCTTGCCGTCCTTGGGCCAGAAGCAGGTGGTGGCGGCGGACTGAATGGTAACGCCGCGCTCCTGCTCCTGAACCATCCAGTCCATGGTGGCAGCGCCCTCATGGGTCTCACCGATCTTGTGCTTCTTACCGGTGTAGTACAGGATGCGCTCGGTCGTCGTCGTCTTGCCGGCATCGATATGCGCCATGATGCCGATGTTACGGGTCTCGGAAAGCTTGTACTTGGGCTTAGCCATGAGTCAGTTCCTTCCTAGAGATTACCAGCGGTAGTGAGAGAACGCGCGGTTGGCCTCGGCCATCTTGAAGACGTCCTCGCGCTTCTTCACGGAAGCGCCAACGCCGTTGGAGGCGTCGATGATCTCGGCGCAGAGGCGCTCGGCCATGGTCTTCTCCTTGCGGGCGCGGGAGAAGTTGACCATCCAGCGGATGCCGAGCTGGGTGGAACGACGGGCGTTGACCTCCATGGGGACCTGGTAGGTAGCGCCACCGACGCGCTTGGGCTTGACCGCGAGCGTGGGCTTGATGTTGTCCATGGCCTTCTTGAAGACGGCGAGGGGCGTCCTCACCGGTCTTCTCGGCGACCATCTCGAACGCGCTGTAGACGATGCGCTCGGCGGTGGCCTTCTTGCCGTCCAGAAGGACCTTGTTGATGAGCTGCGTCACGAGGCGGTTGTTGTAAACAGCATCAGGCTGGACCTCGCGGCGATGAGTTTTAGCTGCACGACGCGGCATATTGAATCTCCTCTATCTGAATGGGATCGGATCTAGAAGCTCGATTACTTCGGGCGCTTGGCGCCGTAGTGGGAACGAGCCTGCTTACGGTTGGCAACCGGGGCGCAGTCGTAGCAGCCGCGGATGATGTGGTAACGCACACCAGGCAGGTCGCGAACACGACCGCCGCGGACGAGCACGATGGAGTGCTCCTGCAGGTTGTGACCCTCGCCGGGGATGTAAGCGGTGACCTCGATGCCGTTCACGAGGCGCACACGGGCAACCTTGCGAAGAGCGGAGTTCGGCTTCTTGGGGACGTGGTGAACACGCGGGTGCACACACCGCGCTTCTGGGAGTTGCTCTTGAGAGCGGCGTTCTTGGACTTCTTGGGGACCGAGCGGCGGCCCTGGCGAACCAGCTGGTTGATAGTAGGCAAAGCGTACTCCTTCTCGAAATATCCAGCTTCCATTCCATGTGCAACGGCCTGTTAGGGAGTCAGCATCCTCCCACGAAACACGCGACTTGCTATGGTACGCGCGCGTACGTGCTCGGTCAACAGACCACGCGTCCGGGCGTTTCTCTATTTGCAGCATATTCCGTAGAGTCTCCACAATCAGGTAAAAGCCCGCCCTCCCCCTTTCGGGAAAGGCGGGCTTCAGATCAAGGGAACTCGCGAGCAGGGCCTCAGGCGCCCCAGATCGCCCTGAAGAGGAAGGCGCACGCCTGACGTGCGGCGCCCGACGATTGAAGGGCGAGGTGGGGTGCCTGAGGCCCGCGTAGCGTTAGTCCTCCTGCTCCTCGGGGCAGACCTCATCGGTGTCCACGAGCTTGTTCAGCAGCTCGTCGAGGGAGGCCATGTCCTCGTTGATGACGCCGTTGCCGTCCTTGGCCTGCGCGGGGGCGCCGATCATCTCCCTCGTCAGAGTCGAGGTGGTGGCGCGGCGCGCTGGAGCCGAGCAGGATGTCGTCCGGGCCGTCCGGGCTAAAGACCATCTGCAGAAGCTGGGAGAGGTCCTCCTCGTCGGCCACATCCTCGGAGTTGTCGAGGATGTAGAGCAGGTTGTGCTCCTCAAGACCGTCGCGCAGCTCCTCGATCGCCTTGGCGCCGATGCCGTCGATGCGCAGCAGGTCCTCCTCGGACTTGCCCACCAGGTCGCCGACGACCTCGATGCCGACCTCGCTGAACTTGTTGGTCCAGCGCTGGGAAACGCCCAGGTCGTCAAAGAGGTACAGGGCGCGTCCTCGGCGGAGATGGTGCGGCCGTTGCGGGTGAACTGGCCACCCTCGCCGCCGTACTCGCCCGCGCCGAAGTCGAGCTGCTGCGGCAGCTCCTCGTCGAGCTCCTTGAGCTCCTCGGGCGCCCACTCGGGAAGAACCTTGGCGTGGGGCGAGGAGAGGCTCTCGATGGCCTGGTAGCCGTCCTCGGTACGGTAGGTCAGACCGGCCTTGGCGTACGGCTTGAGACCGGTGCCCGCAGGGATCTTCTTACCCACGATGACGTTGGACTTGAGGTCGAGCAGGTGGTCGACCTTGCCCTCGATGGCGGCCTCGGTGAGGACGCCCGCCGTACCTGCCATCGTAACGTATGCAGGAACAGAAGATTACAAAGAATATTTTACAAAAATTAGATGTGAAGTAAAGGCCAAGGTAGAGGCGAGGGCGAATCAGAAACTGGAACGCGGCTATTGTGTCTATGTACTAAATATACCGCCCAAGAATTATGTAGTTTATGTCGGTATGACTGTTGAGCCGGAAAGAAGACTTGCCTCACATAATGCTAGTGGTAAATTTGGGGATAAAAGAGTAGATTTAACTGTTGTTGCAAAAGCGACAGATAAAAATGATGCCCGAGCCAAAGAGATGTTCTATATGACCATCTACTTTGATGAACTGTATGCAGCAGCATACAACCGGATTAGAAGCATTAGCCCGGAGAAGATGGGATCTGACAAATACAGCAATACAGTAAAAGTTCTTGCGGAGATGGTCGGTGACATCACAGAGAACGAGCTGCTGTGTATGCTGGAAGAGACCGTGCCGCCTGGCTTCGGACACTGAATGTAAAAGGAGGAAAATGGAATAGATGGGCACATGGGACACCTCGTTGTATGGCGGCGATCTTCCGCTGGATATCAAGGATGAATACTATGAACAGCTGTATGAGGGACACACGCCGGAAGAGGCGGCGGCCCTAGTCTGGAAAGAGCTGCAGCTGGGCGAGGAGGATCTCCCTGTATTCCGGCTGGTCTTGGCGGACATCCAGTGGAAGCTGGGCCAGATGACGGAGGATACGCTGCGCAACGCTCTGGAAGTATTGGACAACGGGGCGG
>VOFI01000579.1_pt1 | contig 62516 bp, 90 predicted proteins | sample 5384131 | NCBI WGS metagenome assembly VOFI01 (sample SAMN12384728, study PRJNA508395) | human gut metagenome | isolation source: healthy gut H | host: Homo sapiens
TCCTCAAACTGGTCCTTGGCGGTGACCATCAGAATGGGCTGGTCGTATTTGGCGTCCCGCAGGGCCTTGGTCAGCTCAAAGCCGTCCATATTCGGCATCATGACGTCTGACACAATCAAGTCGATGTATTCTTGCTCTATGACCCTGAATGCCTCCAGGCCGTCGGCCGCCGGAACGCACCGGTAGCCGCTGTCGGACAGGACTGTGCAGAACAGTTCCCGCATATCAGCGTTGTCTTCTACCACCAGAATGTGAAACATCGGCACACCTCCTCTTATATACATGATACCATGGAAAGGATACGTCAACATAAACTTTTTGAAACTTTTCTGCCCCATGTCCCCCAGCGGATGTCCTGATCATCAACGGGATCTCCACAAAAATGTACAAAGACGCAGACTGGGACTACTACCGCAACAACTCCATCGGCTTTGTGTTCCAGAGCTACAATCTGATTCCCCCATCAGAGCGTGCTGGCCAATGTGGAACTGGCCCCTAACCCTGGCGGGCGTATCGAAGAAAGAGCGCCGGCAACGCGCTGTCGACGCCCTGAAAAGGTCGGCTTGGGAGACCATCTCCACAAGAAGCCCAACCAGATGTCCGGCGGACAGATGCGACGGGTGGCCATCGCCCGGGCCCTCATCAACAATCCGGACATTCTGCTGGCAGACGAACCCACTGGCGCCCTGGACAGCGAAACCAGCGTCCAGATCATGGAGCTGTTGAAAGAGATCGCCAAGGACAAACTGGTCATCATGGTCACCCACAATCCCGAGTTGGCCGAGCAGTATTCCACCCGGATCGTGCGGGCTGCGGGATGGGCAGATCACCAGCGACTCCAATCCTTACGATGCCGACGGCGGGCTACGGTCACCAAGAAACGCAAGAAACTCTCTATGTCCTTTCTGACTGCACTGTCCCTCAGCTTTCAGAATCTCCGCACCAAGAAGGGCCGCACGCTGCTGACTGCCTTTGCCGGGTCCATCGGCATCATTGGCATCGCGCTGATCCTGTCCATCTCCTCCGGAATCCAGGATTACATTGACGGCATCCAGCGGGACACCCTGTCGTCCTATCCCATCTCCATTACCCAGCAGGAATCCGCAATCACCAATATCCTGACCAGCCGCCAGGATACGATGGCTGACGGCAGCCGAAACCCATGAGCTGGATGCGGTCTACAGCAACGACCGGATGTATGATTTGTTCAACGCTGCTTTCACTGGGAACGATGTTGAAAACAACCTCCCTGCATTTAAGGCTTGGCTGGACAGCGAGATGGATCCGGATACCAGCTCTACAAATCTATATGAATCCGTTTCTACCATTCAGTATCAGTACGATGTGGCGATCAATACATATGTGCAGGATGAGGAGGGCAGCTACCGCAGTACAGACCTGTCTGCCGCTCTTTCGGCGGCCACAGGAAGCACAACCGGGTTTGCACCATCGACGATGGCTTCCCGCCTTGGCACAATGAACCAGTGGGCTGAGATCCTGGCGGGCACAGATGGAGCGCTGATTTCCGACTTGATTTATGAGCAGTACGATCTGTTAGCCGGAGCATGGCCCACAGCGGCAAATGAAGTCGTTTTGATTCTTGATGATCACAACGAGATCACAGATGTTTCTTTCTACACGCTGGGACTGATGTCTGATGAGGAAATAAACGATATCCTGTCCGCTGTTATGAACGGAGAAGAAATTGAAACAAGTACCGAAAAGCGGGTTTCCTACGAGGAGATTCTGGGGACCACCTTCAAAATGGTGCTGAACTGTGACTACTACACGAAAAACGGTTCCGGCGTCTGGACGGACGTCCGGGAGGATGATGCCTCTCTGGAGCTGGCCATCGAGAATGGATACGACCTGACCATTGTTGGGATTCTCCGTCCGAATCCTGATGCAACGTCCACATCCATTTCCGGCTCCCTGGGATATACTTCTGCCCTGACCGAGTATGTCATTGACAGATCCGCAGAAAGCGAGATTGTGAAGGAACAGCTGCTGCCTGAGAATGAGAACTACGATGTGCTAACCGGGCTGCCCTTTGTAATAACTGAGGACATTGACCCCACCGATCGCGAGAAGGCAGAGAAGATCACCGCATATTTTACCACCCTGACACCGGCACAGAAAACAGAGGTCTACACCGCAATCTTATCCAAGCCCTCGGAGGAATATCTGGAGCAAACGGTGGGCGCCTATATGCAAGCAGTTCACCACCAGGGATTCCATGGTGGAGTTGGTGGCAAACACTTATAATCTTGAAAAGCCGACCGCGGAAGCATATCTGGTAGATTACTCAGACGACGAACTGCGGGAACTTCTGAAAAACCAAACTGGAAGAAATGATCACGGAGAAATACGCCCAGCAGGCGGAAATGCAAGTCGCGCAGATGATGGCAGCCGCGTCGGACCCCAATGACCTGTTGAGCACCCAGGGATATGCGGCAGTCGCCGCCACCTTCGACCAGATGATGGCTGAGACCACGGACACAGCGGTACTGGCGGGATACTACGATGAATTTATGCCCGCCACCGTGTCCGGCTCGACGCTGGTGGATACCCTGGCTACATTGGGCTCCGTGAACTACGACAGTCCCACTGCCATTCACATTTACGCAAACAGCTTTGAGGACAAGGAGCACATTGACGACGTAATTGTCAGCTATAATGCAGGTGTAAGCGAAGAAGATCAGATACAGTATACCGACTACATCGCCATAATCATGTCCGGCGTTACTACCATGATTGACGCCGTTTCCTACGGACTCATTGGATTTGTGTCCATTTCCCTGGTGGTGTCCTCCATCATGATCGGCATCATCACCTACATCTCCGTGCTGGAGCGCACCAAGGAGATTGGCATTCTCCGCAGCGTGGGCGCGTCCAAGAGACGTTTCCCGGGTGTTCAAGGCAGAAACCATCATTGTAGGATTTGCAGCGGGGCTGATTGGAATTGGGGTTACGATATTACTGAATCTCCCAATCAGCATCATTGCCGAAAAACTGACAGGAATCAGCGGTATTGCCGTTCTACCTGTCCCGGCTCGCTGTGATTCTGGTCATCATCAGCGTTGTGCTTACGATGATTGCAGGCCTGATCCCGTCCAAAATGGCTGCAAAGAAGGATCCGGTCATCGCGTTGCGAACCGGTAACGATTGCCCACGGATCTATCACCGATTCTGGATTACACTTGTAAACCACCATAGGTCACGCGAATATGCGACGCCAAATGGCGGTAACCCCGTGCAACTGATAATTTGTTTACAAAAGGGGGCGGCGCCATACCGCCCCCAATAAAAAAAGGCCAAACAAAGAAAAAAGCCCCGAAATCAAGAGATTTTCGGAACTTTTCTGGAGCTGCTAGCCAGATTCGAACTGGCGACCTCATCCTTACCAAGGATGCGCTCTACCTGCTGAGCTATAGCAGCGTTTCAGACAGCTTCTTTATTATACTCACCGACTCCTAGGTTGTCAAGCACGAATTTTGGAAATTTCCCGGTTTTTTAAGAGCGACACGCAGTCGGCACACCGTCGTACATGCACCGCATTGGCACCCACCGTAGGGGCAGCCTGGCTGCCATGCGAACCATAAAAGAGCGACCAAGCGGAGCAAAACGAGGTGGGAGCATCAAAAAAGTAGTATCCTAAATTCTAAAATTAATAACTATTTTTGCTTCTTTATAGTTCAATCAAATTGAATAGTTAATTCACCAATCACAATTCATGTCTTGGCATTTTGATTCTCCTTTGCGGTTTTGCAAGAGGCAATCAACAATCTGCGAATATTTCCGCATAGTCTTTCTGCATTCCGATAGGTTTGCTCATCAATGCGGCTGGTTTCAAACATCAATTTCAGCCAGTAGCTTGTTTCGTTGGATTCTTTCAAAGCGATTTCCAATTTTGCAATAAAATCTTTCTTGCTCTGGGCATACTGTGCTTCATGGATATTTGCGCCGACTGATGTTCCGGCTCTTGCAAGTTGATCGGTCATATAGGAGCTTTTCGGTGCTTTTACGCCATCAACAAGATGAACAATAGCAACCGCAAATTCAAAAGACAAATCAAGAAGCTTATTTTCTGACATAGGCACGCCTCCAGTAGCTCTTGTTGTATACGAGCTGCCGATATTTTTGAATGATATATCGCTAGCGCGATATGATATGCGGCATATGATGCCGCATGATATACTTGCTACGCAAGTATGATATAATATCCGTTCCTACATACGCGAAGCGTATATCATCTGCGAAGCAGATATCATGCTCTCAGGGCATATCACCCGTTCCCCAAGGAACGGATATCTTGAAAAAGCACACTTTCGTCCGGTAGACGAAAGTGTGCTTTTTCGTGGCAGGGGCACAAGGACTTGAACCCTGAGCCTACGGTTTTGGAGACCGCCGCTCTACCAATTGAGCTATACCCCTATCTCTATGGAAAAGCAAATGCTGTGTTTGTGGTGGGCCTTCAGGGATTCGAACCCGGGACGATCCGGTTATGAGCCGGAGGCTCTAACCAACTGAGCTAAAGGCCCATAGTGTGTCGGGCACAAGCGCCGTTACGGGTGATATACTACCACACCTTCCCGCAAATGTCAACGACTTTTTTTGCATCCCCTTCCAGCACTTCCAGCAGTCGCCCATTTTTTTCCCGTGGGAGAGGCTTGACTTTTACAAATAGGTGTGTTATAGGTAAGGAAAGCCCGTGATGCAAAGGAACTTAGAGTTTTAGGAGGGAACGACTTGAAAACGGATCAAAACACCCTGACCGAGGGTGTCATCTGGGAAAAAGCTGCTGTTCTTTGCCATGCCCATCCTGCTGGGCAACATTTTTCAGCAGATGTACAACACGGCAGACGCCCTGATTGTCGGTAGATTCTTGGACAAGGCGGCTCTGGCCGCGGTCACTTCGTCGGGCAGTCTGATTTTCATGATGGTGGGCTTCTTCAACGGCATCGCCATGGGCGCCGGCGTGGTCATCGCCAAGTACTTCGGCGCCAAAGACGAGCGGGGCGTGTCCTGGCCGTACATACCGACGTAGCCTTCGGCCTGGTGGCAGGCGTCATCCTCACGGTGTTGGGCGTCGCCTTCACTCCCACCATTCTCCAATGGATGAAAACGCCGGACAACGTATTGCCCCAACTCCATCATGTATTTCCGGATCTATTTCTGCGGCGCCATCTTTGTGGTGATGTACAACATCTTTGTGGGCATTCTCCAGGCCGTGGGGACAGCAAGCATCCCCCTACTACCTGATTTGCTCCTCCATCCTCAATGTGGTTCTGGACCTGCTGTTTGTGGGCGGCTTCCATTGGGGCGTCTGGTCGGCCCCTGGCCACCACCATCTCCCAGGGCGTCAGCGTCGTCCCTGTGCCTGCACCGGCTGATGAAGTACAAAACCCCATATCAGCTTCGTCCCCGCCTGATTCGCTTCCATTTGCCCACCCTAAAAAAATGTCATCCGCTTCGGCCTGCCTTCTGGTGTGCAGAATTCCATCATCGCCTTTGCCAACCTGGTGGTCCAGTCCAACATCAACAGTTTTGGCGACGCCGCCATGGCTGGCTGCGGCTCCTACTCCAAGGTGGAGGGCTTTGCCTTTCTGCCCATCACCTGCTTCGCCATGGCTCTGTCAACCTTCGTGGGCCAAAACCTGGGAGCCCGGCAGTATGACCGGGTGAAAAAGGGCGTCCGGTTCGGGATCAGCTGCTCTGTGATCCTGGCGGAGCTGATGGGTGTCGCCATCTATTTCTTTGGCCCCCAACTCATCGCGCTTTTCAACAACACCCCAGAGGTGGTGGATTTCGGCACCCGCCAGGCCAAACTGGAGGCCTTCGCCTATTTCCTCCTGGCCTTCTCCCCACTGCATTGCCGGCATCATGCGGGGTGCGGGTAAGGCCATGGTCCCATGTTCACCATGCTGGTCTCCTGGTGCCTGGTTCGTATCACCTATATCACGGTTGTCATCCACTACATCCCGAAAAATTGAGGTGGTCTTCTCCGCCTATCCTCTGACCTGGTTCATCAGCTCCGTGATCTTCCTGATCTATTTCCTGAAAGCCGACTGGCTCCACAACTTCGACCGGCTGGAGGCCAAGCAAAGCATACCCAAGCCGCCTGACCAAACCAATCCGGGTAGCAACGCTCATGGGAACTCTCCACATGGGCAGGCCGTTTTGATCCGTATCTAAAAGCGGAACCAGGCGTGCGTAGGGAGCGGTCTTGGTCGCTCCGCCGGCTTCTGTCCTCTGTAAACCTCCACACGCAACCAGCAGGCCCTGAACTGCTTTCGCGGTACACACTGCCCTTCTCCAAAGCCTGAGACACACTAGCATCTCAGGCTCTCCAAAATGTGTAACAGGGATGGTTCGTCCCAGGCCATCAAGTCCGCCGCCTGGGCCAGAACCGGTGGGACTGGGTGGGAAGCCGCGAAGGCGATGCCCACATCCGCATGCAGCAGCATGGGCAGGTCGTTCATCCCGTCGCCCACGGCGGCGACCGGCCAGGGGCAGGGCGGCGGGGGACGGTGGACTTGTCCAGAAGGGAGGCAATCCCCGTCACATACCCCGCCTCCACCTGGGCCACAGAGGAAAACACATGGCCCTCCAGTCCCAGCTCCCGGGCCAGGGGGCTATCCAGACGTCCAGATTCCCCTGGCCAGCCAGCACTGCCCCCGGTTACGCCGGAGAAACGCACACAACTCCTCATACCGGGAAGCCTCCGGGCAAGTTCCGCCGCCTGGGCCACGGAACGGACCTCAGCCGCTCCACCCGGGCGGGAAAACCCGGTCAAAAGGGACCTGACCCATGACAGACTCCATGGTCTTGCCCCCAAGCGCCCGGTCCCCCAGCGCCGCCTCCCCAATGGCCGGCAGCAGCCCCCCGCAACACGGTGGAGTCCAGGTCAAATACAAACGAGGCGATCATCTCGCTCTTTTTCCCCACCGGAAGGCCCAAAGGCGGTAAAGGTACGGCATATCCAGGGCCTCCCGCACCCCTTTGGCCAGGGCGTCGTACTGGCTCTCTTTATACGTCCGCCAGTCCACGGCTCCCGTGGCCTCCGTGAGGCCTAGGCTCCGGAGGATGCAGTTCAAAAAGGCCTGTGTGAAGCTCCCCTCGTCAAAAAATCCCGTGGACGTAGGTGCCAAACACATTTCCGGCCCACAGTCCATCCCGGCTGCTCCTGCCCCCTCCAGCGCTGCAAAGGGCGGGAGCGCCGATGTGGTGCGGCCCATGTGGGATTTCATATCCGGCAAATGTGGTCCCCGCCAGAGGGGCAAAGAGGCCCTGGGCCTCCAAGACCCGGCCCTGGACCCGCGTTCTGGTCTTCTCCCCTGGAAGACGGTCTCCGCATCCAGCACGCCCATGCCCCGCATCTGGCCGCCGGCTTCCACTCCCCTCGGGGTCTGACAGGGACCTCCCCAGCATTTGGTAGCCGCCGCAAATGCCCATGACGGCCCCTGCCCCGGCTGGCGTGGCGGCAAATGGCCGCCTCCAGGCCGCTCTCCCGGAGCCACTTCAGGTCCTCCATGGTGTTCTTCGTGCCGGGCAGCATGATCACATGGGGCTGCCCCAGATTCGCCACCGAGTCCACATAGCGCAAGGACACCTGCTCCATACAGGCCAGGGGATTGAAATCCGTAAAGTTGGAAATCCGCGGCAGACGGATCACCGCAATGTCCACCAGGCCCCGCCGGGCCGGGCGCTGGAACCGGTCTGTGAGGGAGTCCTCATCGTCCAGGTCCAGGGGCAGATACGGCACCACACCCACCACCTTCTTCCCGGTGAGCTTCTCCAGCATCTCCAGCCCCGGGTCCAAAATGGTCTTGTCCCCCGGAATTTGTTGATGACAAGGCCCTGAATCCGGGCCTGCTCCTCCGGCTCCAGAAGGGCCACCGTACCGTATAAAGAGGCAAACACGCCCCCCCGGTCAATGTCCCCGCATAGAAGCACCGGGCAATCCGCCCGGGCGGCCATGCCCATATTCACAATGTCATCCTGCTTCAGGTTGATTTCCGCTGGGCTACCCGCCCCCTCAATGACGATGATGTCATGTCTCCTGCCAGGGCGTGGTAGGCGGCCATCACCTGGGGAAACAGGGACCGTTTCATGGCAAAATACGCCCGGGCGGTCATGTTGCCCTGAACTTCTCCATTCACAATGACCTGGGAGCCGGTGTCCCCGGTGGGCTTCAGCAAAATGGGTTCATCCGCACCGAGGGCTTCACCCCCGCCGCCTCCGCCTGCATTACCTGTGCCCGTCCCATTTCCAGGCCCTCGTCTGTGATGTAGGAGTTGAGGGCCATATTCTGGGATTTAAAGGGAGCCACCCGGTAGCCGTCCTGGGCAAAATCCGGCACAGCGCCGCCGCCAGGAAGCTTTTCCCCGCGTTGGAGGTGGTCCCCTGAATCATAATTGCCTTTGCCATGGATTTTCCTCCCTGTCTCCGCCAGAACCTCCAGAAGGGCCTCTGTTCTGCGTATGCCCCTTGAGGCCGATGCGGTAAAAAGTCAGCGCGTCCAGACCGGGGAAATTGCCGCAGGACCGCAGCATCACGCCCCGCTCCATGGCCCGGTCCCACAGCGTCTTCTCCCCGGAACATCAGAAAGGTGCTGTCCGGAAGGGTACACCGGAAAGCCCAGCGCCCGGAGTCTGTCCGCCATCCAGGGGCGCTCCTGGCGAAGGTACTGCCGGGTCCGCTCCTCCCAATGGGGCAGACCCAGCGCCGCCACCCCGCCGTCTGGGCTGGGGTGGAGACGCTCCAGCACTGGCCCCAGGCGGCAATGCTCCCAGCCAGGTCCCCATTGGAACACAGCAGATACCCCAGCCGAAGCCCCGCCATGGCATACAGCTTGGTAAAGGCCCGGAGCACAATCAGGTTGGGATACCGGGCCAGCAATCCCTTGCAGGAGGGCGCATCCGTAAAGGGCAGGAAGCACTCATCCACCACTAGGACCGCGCCCCACGGCTGCAAGCCTCCAGCGGCGCCGCCACCGCCCCAGGCTCTGCCAGGGACCCGGTGGGATTGTTGGGGGTTGCAGAGGAACACCAGGTCATCGCCTGGCTGGACCGCCCGGCATAGTCCGCCGTCACCCGGTAGCCCCTGGCCTCTTCCAGGAAAAACCGGCGGGTCTTCCCCGCCAGAGCCACCGCAGCCTCGTATTCCGAAAAGGTGGGGGCAGGAACCAGCGCCTGCCGGGGCCGCAGACCATGGCCAGCCGCACAATGAGGTCCGCCGCCCCGTTGCCAAAGACCAGCCAGTCCTCCGGCGCCTCCTCCCGGGCCGCCAAGGCCCGGCGCAGGGCCCGGCAGTGGGGGTCCGGGTACCGGTCATACTCCGGGCCATGGTCTCGGACAGCCTGAAGCACCTCTTCCGGCATGCCCAGGGGTTCAGGTTGACGGAGAAGTCCAGCCGCACCCCCTCATAGACGTAGACATTCCCACCGTGGGGGTCCAAATTCATGCCTTCCCCCTCCATTTCTCTAAAAACTCTTCTGCCCGGCCACAGCGGCACAGGATCTCCCCCGCCTCCTTCTGGCCGGAAAATACCAGAACGCCCAGCTCCAGAAAGCGCCCGAAGCGCCGGTCCAGCTGGTTCTCAATCCGCTTCTCCAGCTCCTCCATGGCCGACTCCAGCAGGTCAAAGCGGCGCAGCGCCTCCAGGGCCGCCTCTGTGGTGAGGCTGGCGGCCACCGCTTGCAAAGCCTCCAGAGACGCGCCCCCTGCCAGAGCGCAAGACAGGAGGATCTCCATCCGGGCGTCTGCCTGGGCTGAGTGGGTGTTCATGATCCCCGCCCCCAGCTTCACCAGCTTTCCGATGTGGCCGATGAGCAGCACCCGGCGAAAGCCCAGGGAGATGGCGTCCGACAGGGTCTGGCCAATGAAGTTGGAGCACTTGATCCGCCCGGCCAGGGACAGGCCCAGTTTGCATGTGGCAAAATCATCGCCGTAGTTGCCCACAGTCAGAAGCAAGTCCGTATCGCCCTGGGCCCGGCGCATGTTCAGCTCCACGCGGGTGGTGTCCATCAGGGCCTGCTCACTCATGGGCTCCACAATGCCGCTGGTCCCCAGAATGGAAATGCCACCCACAATGCCCAGGTGGGGATTGAAGGTTCGCTTCCCCACCTCCTCCCCGCCGGGGACGGAAAGGATCACCTCCAGGCCGCCGGGCGCATCCCCAAGGACCTCCCGCACCGCCTCTTCGATCATCTGCCGGGGTACGTGGTTGATGGCGGCAGCGCCCACCGGCTGGTCCAGGCCGGGCTTCGTCACACGGCCCACACCGGGGCCGCCGTCAATTCGGACGCCTGCCGGAATGGGCCGCACCGTGGCGTAAATCAGCAGACCGCTGGTGGCGTCCGGGTCATCGCCCCGTCCTTTCGGATGGCGCAAGAGGCGGTCCCCGCCCCCAACACCGGATCCAACACCTCCAGGGTCAGAGGGACCCCCCTGGGGGTCATAATCCGGACTTCCTCCACCGGCTCTCCCGTGAGGAGCAGCTGGGCCGCCGCCTTGGCGGCGCCGGCGCAGCCTGCCCGTGGTATAGCCGTACCGAAGGAGCTTACAGTTGTGAAACTTTTTGTCTCCATCTCAATGTTCCCGGAAATAGCTCCGGATGGCATCCAGCGTCCGGTTCAGCTCCCCGTCCCCATGGGCCGTGGACAGGAACATGGCCTCAAACTGGCTGGGGGCGCAATAGATGCCCCGGTCCAGCAGATACCGGCAATATGCCCCCAAAGGCCGCCGTATCCGCCGTCTTGGCCTGGGTGTGATTGGTCACAGGCCCCTGGGTGAAGAAGATGCAGCCCAGGCTCCCCCAAATGATTCACCGGATAAGGCAGGCCCTGGGCGGCCAGAATGGACCGGATCTCCTCAAAGAACTTCCCGGCGGTCTCATTCAGCCGGTCATACCACTGGGGATGGTCCCGCAGGAGCTTGAGCTGGGCGAACCCCGCCGCCATGGCCACAGGGTTGCCGCTGAGGGTTCCCGCCTGGTACACCGGCCCCAGGGGAGAAATCCGCTCCATCACCCCGCGCCTGCCGCCGTAAGCGCCCACAGGCATGCCCGCGCCGATGATCTTGCCATAGGTCACAAGATCGGGCTGGACGCCGAAATAGCCCGCCGCCCCGGCGACAGACAGGCGAAATCCCGTAATCACCTCGTCAAAAATCAACAGACTGCCATGCCGGTCGCAGAGCTGCCGCAGCCCCTGCAAGAAACCGGGCGCCGGGGGCACCACCCCATGTTGGCCGCCACCGGCTCCACCACCACGCAGGCAACCTCCCCGGGGTTGGCCTGGAACAGGGCCTCCACACTCCCCAGGTCGTTGTACTCCGCTGTGAGGGTGTCCGCCGTACACCCGGCGGGGACGCCTGCGCTGCCGGGAAGCCCTGCCGTCATCACGCCGGACCCGGCCTGCACCAAGAGGCAGTCACTGTGCCCATGGTAACAGCCGTTAAACTTAATGATTTTAGCCCGCCCGGTGTAACCCCGGGCGGCCCGAATGGCGCTCATCACCGCCTCGGTGCCGGAGTTCACCATGCGCACCAGCTCCACCCCCGGCGCCAGTTCGCAGACCAAGCGGGCCATCTCCACTTCGATCTCCGTGGCCGCGCCGTAGCTGAGTCCACGGGCGGCAGCTTCCGTCACCGCTTCCCGGATCTCCCGCCGGTTGTGGCCCAGAATCATGGGACCCCAGGAGCACACATAGTCAATGTACTCCTTCCCATCGGCGTCGGTCAAATAGGCGCCATCCGCCTTTGCAATGAATCGGGGGCAGTCGCCAATGGCGGCAAATGCCCGGACGGGGCTGTTCACCCCGCCGGGGGGATATACCGCTTGGCCTCTTCAAACAGTTCCGCAGAGCGTGTCAATCACCCCAGCCTCCCTTCGTCCAAGCACCGGGCCAGTTCCCGGGCAAAATAGGTCAGATACACATCGCTTCCCGCCCGGAAGGCCGAAGCGGCCAGCTCGCAAATGAGCCGCTCCTCGTCCATGGCTCCGGCTTGGGCCGCGCACTTCACCATGGCGTATTCCCCGCTGACGCTGTAGGAGGCCACCGGCACCGGCACCGCCTCCCGGACTTTGGCGATGACATCCCCGAAGGCCATGGCCGGCTTCACCATGATGATGTCCGCCCCCTCTTCCACATCCAAACGCGCCTCCCGGAGGCCCTCCCGACGTTGTGGAAGTCCATCTGATAGCTCCGCCGGTCCCCCAAAGGCCGGGGCGGAGTCCGCCGCCTCCCGGAAGGGGCCATAAAAGGAGGAGGCGTATTTCACCGCATAGGGACATGATGGGGACCCCGGTGTAGCCCTCCCGGTCCAGGGCGGCACGAATGGCCGCCACCCGGCCATCCATCATGTCCGAAGGGGCAACCATATCCGCCCCGCCTGGACCTGGCTCAGGGCAATCCGGGCCAGGTAAGAGGGTCTCGTCGTTGTCCACCTCCTGCCCCTTGAGGATGCCGCAGTGTCCATGGGAGGTGTACTCGCACATGCACACGTCGCCAATCAGGTACAGCTCCGGGAACCGGTCCTTCAGGGCTTTTCATGGCCTCCTGAACCACCCGTGGCTGCAATAGGCCTGGGAGCCCTGGGGATCCTTCTCCAGGGGAATGCCGAAGAGCATCATCTTGTCCACCCCGGCCGCCAGCAGCGCCTCTGCCAGGTGCAGAAGGCTGTCCTGGGTGTGCCGGTATTGGCCGGGCATGGAGGCAATCTCCTGCCGCTCCCGAAGGCCCTCCGCTACAAACGCGGGGTAAATGAGGGAGGCTTTTGCTGATCCGGGTCTCCCGGACCATCCTCCGCAAAGGTCTCGCTGCCCGCAGGCGGCGGGGGTCTCTGGGTCAAATCCATGGTCATTCTCCCTTTGTGCATTTGCTTCACCAGTTGGATGAGGCTGTCTATGGTGGCGCACTTCGCCGTGTGGACTTCCATGCCCAGCGCCTGGGCTACCGCCCCGGTCTGAGGTCCGATGCAGGCCGCCCGCAGGGCGGTAAGGCCAGGCCCTGCGCCATGGCGGCAAAGCCCCGGACCGTGGAGGCGCTGGTGAACACCGCCAAGGTCTCCGGGTGCTTCCGAAGCTCCGCGTCCAGGTCAGGGCACCGGCAGGCTCTACACCGTATCATACAGGGGCAGCTCCCAGATCACCGCCCCCGGCGCTTTGTTCAGCTCCGCCAGGAGCTCCCGGCTGCCCTGCTTTGCCCGCGGCAGCCAAACCCGGCTGCCGGGTTCCAATCGAGCGGCCAGGGCGGCGCCCAGGTGCTGCCCGTCATAGACCTGGGGCACCAGGTCGGCAAAAAGGCCGCGCCTTTGAAGCTCCGCCTCGGTCCCCGGGCCGATGGCCGCCAGCTTCGCCTGGCAAAGGGCCCGAATGTCCCGGCCTGAGGCCCGGAGCTTCTCAAAAACAGCTCCACCCCCCGGCCGCTGGTGAATACCAGCCAGGACGGCTTCTCCAGCTGGGCGAGGAAGTCCTCCCAACCGGGGACTCCCTCCAAAGGAACCGTGGCAATGGCAGGAACCTCCAACACCTCCGCCCCCAGGGTCCGGAGCCGGGTCGCCGGGGTCCCCGCCCGCTCCCGGGGCCGCGTCACCACCGCCCGGCATCCAAAGAGGGGCAGCTTCTCCCGCCAGGCAAACCGCTCCTGACAGGCGCACACGCCGCCCACCACCACGGCAAGGCAGGGTCTCCAGGTTGCCCACCACAGACCGCTGGAGGAGGCCGTGGTCCCCTGCTCCAGGACCGCCGCCGGGGTCTCAGGAGACATTCCTGCCGCCAGAAGCCCCTGGCAGATCTCCGGCAGGGCCGTGAGGCCCATGAGAAACACCAGGGTGCCCCCGTCTCCGCCAGGGGCCCGGAAGGGCAGCTCCAGAGGGACGCCCTGGCGCTTGTGCCCGGTGATGATGTGCACCGAGGGCAGTAATCCCGGTGGGTCACGGGATCCCGCAGTAGGCGGGCACCGCCACCGCCGAGGTCACCCCCGGCACCACCTCATACGCCACGCCATGGTCTGTGAGAAGCTCCAGCTCCTCGCCGCCCCGGCCAAAGAGGAAGGGGTCTCCCCCCTTCAACCGCACCACCCGGCGGCCCTCCAGGGCCTGCTCCAGCAGAATCCGGTTGATCTCCTCCTGGGTTTTTCCGGTGATGGCCGGCCCGTTTGCCCACATTGATTTTCTCCGCCTGAGGCGGAATCCAAGCCAAGATCTCCGGGCCCACCAGGGCGTCATAGACCACCACCTCCGCCTGGTCCAAAACCGCTTTCCCCTTGAGGGTCAGAAGCCCCCCCGTCGGAAGGGCCGGCTCCCACCAGCCAAACTTTACCTGCCACAGTCATCCCTCCATCTGTCTGCCAGGGTCTTCCCAGCTGCTCCGCCTCCCCGGCCGGACCCTGGATGGAGGCCCGCCAGAAAAGCCGCTGCCGTCCTCCCGGCAGAACATGCCGGTGAGAAGCAGGGTGTCTCCCTGGAGCAGGCCGTAGGCCCCAATGGGGGCCGAGCAGCCTCCGTTCAGCTCCCGGACAAAGGCCCGCTCCGCCTTAGCGCAGGTTTCTGCATCCGGGTCAAAAAAGCCATGCAAATAGCCGTAATCCACGCCCGCCCGGCCCTGAATGGCCAGGATACCCTGACCAGCCGCAGGCACCATCTCCTCGGTGGAAAAATACCGGGAGATCCGGTCCTCCAGTCCCAGCCGCTTCAGCCCCGCCGCCGCCAGAACCAGGGCTCCATACTGACCCTCGTCCAGCTTCCGCAGGCGGGTCTGGACGTTGCCCCGGACCAGGGCGGCCTCCACCTCCGGATACAGCCCGCTGCAGCTGTAAAATCCGCCGCTTGCTGGAGCGCCCAGGGGCTTGGACCGGTCCCAATGGGGTTTTTCCTGCAGGCAGCACCAGGACGTCCCTGGGGTCCTCCCGCCGGGAGAAGCCCAGAATGGGCAGCCCGGGGGCAGCTCCATGGGCAGGTCCTTCAGGCTGTGGACCGACAGCTCCGTCCGTCCCTCCAGAAGGGCCCGGTCCAGCTCCTTCACAAAGAGGCCCCTTGCCTCCCACCGCCTCCAAGGGCCGGTCTAGAATCCGGTCTCCCGTGGTCTTCATGGTCAGAAGGCGCACTTCGGCCTCCGGCAGGGTGTTTTCAATATAATCCGCCACCAGGCGGGTCTGGATCACGGCCAGCCGGCTCTCCCCGACTGCCAATTTCAATGCATCGTCTCTGGCGCCATCTCCCGTATCTTCGCCGCCGCTTCCTTCACCGCCCGGTGGTTCTCCCCGGCGCCGGTGAGGCCGGCAGTCCATTCCTCCGCCAAGACCACCGCCGGGAAGAAGAAATCACAGTCCCGGCAATCGGAGGCGTTGTTGGCCAGCGCCCCCTTGCTCCGGGCCTCGGCGGCAATGGCCCGGTTGACGTCCCCCGTCGCTGGTAGCGGCCAAAACCAAAAAGGGACGCGCCAGCTCTCCCGGCCGGTAGACTCTCCGCTCCAGCCGGACCGGCAAAAGAAAGGCCGGGTCCAGCTCCGGCGCAATCACCGTCAGATCCGGCCCAAATGCCAGAAGCGTCCTGGCCCGCCGCAGGGCCACCTGTCCCCCGAAGAGCAAGACCTCCCGCCCGGCCAGGCTGATAAACAGGGGAATTTTCTCTCATGCATCTCTCGTCACCTGCTCCATCGCCGAAAGGCACTGCCGCAGGACCTCCGGCCCCGCATGGTCCCGAACGGCAAACATCAGCTTCTTCAGCACCTTCCCGGCGGCGGACTCCACCGCCTGGGTGAGGACCCGGTCTTGCTCTTGGGAAAGGGGAAGCTCCTTCGCTACATCCCGGATCCGGAAGTCCACCTCCCCGGCCAGGTAGGTCCCCAGGGCCTCCACCCGGGGATGAGATCCCGGCAGGCCTCCCAGGCCTCGAACCGCTCCCGCTCCTGGCGGAGCAGGGACTCCGCCTCCCGGACCTGCCGCTCCAGCTCCTGGGAGGGTGGGACGGAAAACCGGTCGATGTTATACAGCGTCACATGGGGAAGCCGCGCCACCCCAGGGTCCACATCCCGGGGAACGGCGAAGTCCAAAAACAGCACGTCGTGGTCCAGTCCACACGCTTCCAGCTCCTCGGCCCGGATGGTGACGTTGGGGCTGCTGGTGGCGCTCACCACCACGTCACATTGGGGCAAACACCGGTACCGCTCCCCGTAATCGATGCGGCTGCACTCCAGGCAAAGCACCTCCACCCGGCCGCGTGCGGTACTGCCGCACCGTCACCGTCACCTGGGCGCCCTTCTCCATGAGGGCGGCGGCGGACCGCTTGCCCATCTCTCCGTTGCCAATGACAAGACACCGCTTCCCGGCGAAGTCATATCCTTCCTTCCCCCCATCCGGTCAATGGCCAGCTCGGCGGCAGAGGCGTTGGCGGTGGACAGCAGGGAGCTGGGATTTCACCTGCTTGGCCCCCGTAACCGCGTGGCGGAACAGCACCTCCAGGGTGCTGCCGCAGCACTGGGCCTCCCGGGCCCGGGACAGCGCCTCTTTTCACCTGGGCCAGGATCTGGTCCTCCCCCAGGATCATAGACCGGAGTCCACTGGCCAGAGCAAAGAGGTACTCCACCGCCTCCCCCGTCCGCCCGGCACACCAAGTAGCCGCCATACTCCCCCGATCCAGCCCCTTGAGGCTGCACAGAAGCCTCGGGAGGTCCAGGGGGCCTGAGGCGCTCACCCAAAGCTCCGTCCGGTTGCAGGTGCTGAGGAGCACACAGCCCTCCACCCCAGGTAACGCGCATACCGCCTCCATGGCCGTGGCCGCGCCGGCTGTGGTGAAGGAAAAACCGCTCCCGGATCTCCACCGGAGCCCGGCTGTGATCCATGCCAATCATCTGTATCTTCATGCTGTCACTCACTTCATTTGGTATAAAATGGCGTTGCAAATGGCGGCGGCCACGTTGTCGCCGCCCTTCCTGCCCTGGGCCACAATGTAGGGGCGGGGCCGGTCATAATGAGCTCCTTGGAAGCCACCACATTCACAAAGCCCACGGGAACGCCGATGATGAGGGCCGGGGCAATGCGCCCTTCCTCCATCAGCTCATACAGGCGCACCAAAGCGGTAGGGGCGTTTCCCACCGCCAGAACCACGGGCTTTCTCAAGTCCGCCGCCTTTTCCATGCAGACAGCCGCCCGGGTGATTCCCCGGGCCTTCGCCTCTGCGGCCACATCCGGGTCGGACATGAAGCAGTGCACCTGGCCGCCGAACCGGGCCAAAGAAGTCTTGTTGATGCCCGCCCGGGCCATTTGGGTGTCGGTCACAATGTCGGCCCCCTGGCGGATGGCCTCCATGGCCCCCTCCACCGCGCCGGGGGAAAAGGTCAGGTTCTCGCTGTAGTCAAAGTCCGCGCTGGTGTGAATCACCCGCTTCAGGATCAATTCTTCGTAAGGCCCTCCATAGGTCCGGGGTCCCAGCTCCTGGGAAATGATGGCAAAGCTCCGGCGCTCAATGTCTGCCGGGAGCACATGCTCCAGTTCGATTTTCATCCTCTCAGCCTCCAATCCATGCCAAAAGTATCACTGCCAAGCCCACGGCCACATCGCTGACCACCGTCATCAGCAGGATCGCACTGGGAATGTCGGCAGGTTCCACCGGCCGCAGGCTGTCGCCGATGGTCTTCTTGTTGTGCAATTGGCCAAAATACCAGGCGTCTCCCCCAGCTGGATCCCCAGGGCCCCAGCCATGGCAGACTCTGTCTGGGCGGAATTGGGACTGGCGTGGCAGTACCGGTCCCGGCGAAACACCCGCCAGGCCCCCGGCGGTCCAGGTCGCAAACACCGGACAGCAAAATCATCAGAAGCGCCGTCAACCGGGCGGGCAGGAAATTGCACACGTCGTCCAACCGGGCCGCCCCTGTGCCGAAGTAGCGGTACCGGTCGTTTCGGTAGCCCACCATGGAGTCCATGGTATTGACCGTCTTGTAAAGTACCCTCCCGCCGCCCCGCCCAGGGCGGTAAATACCAGAGGCGCAATGACGCCGTCGGAGAGGTTCTCCGCCACGGTTTCCACTGTGGCCTTGATGACCCCTTCCTCCGTGAGGCGCTCCGTGTCCCGGCCCACAATCATGGCCACGGCCTTTCGTCCAGCATCCAGGCTCTCCGACAGAGCTATGCCTACCTCCCCTGCGGCGTCCCGGAGGCTGCCGAGGCAAAAATGCTCCAGCACATAGCGCTCTCCGCCAGGAACCCGGCAATCCAGCTCCAGCGGTAGAGGAAATATAGAGCTCCCCCGTCAATCCAAAGGAAATCAGCGGCAAAGTCAGGGCCATGAGGATTCCGGCTGTCCGCTCCCCAGCCTGACTCTTGGGAAACACCGCCCGGAGCCCCTTCTCCGCCTTGGAGATGAGGGCCCCCCTATGGCCATAATGGGGTGATACAGCTTCCGTGGCCAACCCACCAGCTGCCCCCGGCAAATCCCACCAGAATGGCTATGGCCCGGCAAAGTACCCAGTTCATCCCTCGGCCTCCTTCCCCCACCGGCGGCACGCCTCCAGAAAATGGGCGGCGCAGGCGGGATTGGAATAGAGATATGCATGGGGAAGCCACACAGCAGGTTCCCCTTGCGTGGATGCGCGCCAGTGGGCGCCTCGCACCGGCTTCACCCCCCTCAAAATCCTCACCCGGATCCTCTGTGTCAAAATAGTGGAACTCATGGCCACGGAGCTCCGTCCCAGCGGGGCCATACAGGCTCTCCCGCCGGGCCTTCAGGGTAAGATAGCCAAACCGGCGGAGCTTCCCGGTGTACCAGCCCTTCCCAGGCAGAACGCCTGCCATGGCGTACACGTGGCCCTCCTGATCCTCCAGAGCCTCCTGGAGGTACAGATAGCCCCCCCTGCACTCAGCCACGGTAGGCAGACCGCGCCCAATGCCCCGCCGGATTTCCTCTGTCAGGGGTCTGGTTTTTTCCTCCAGCGCGTCCCCATGAAGCCCGGATAACCGCCTCCCAGGAGAAGACCCTGAGCCCTTCCGGCTGGCTTCCGGTCCCAGCAGAGGGGAAAAGGGGAGCAGCTCCGCCCCAGGTCCTGGAGAAGCTCAGATTTTCCCGGTAATAAAAGCAAAAGGCCTCATCCCTGGCCACAGCCAGGCGCACACTCCCCTGGGGTGAGGTCCGGGGCCAGCCGCCTGTGAGCTTGGCGCGCTTGCCGCCAGAGTGAGTAACCCCTCTATGTCCAGGGTCTCCTCCAGCCGGGCCGCCAGGCGCTGCAGCTTCTCCGCAGGCCTGCCACCTCCTCCGGCGCCTGAAGCCCCAGGTGGCGACTTTGCAGGGTGAGGTCCGGCATCTCCGGCAGATATCCAAACACCCGGACGCCCGCGGCGGGCCTCAATCTGCACCTTCAGCTCCTGATACAGCACCGGGGAGATCCGGTTCAAAATGACCCCCGGATGTGACTGTCCGGCTGAAACCGGGCAGACCCTCCCACCACGGCGGCTACAGATAACCCCATGCCCTTGGCCGGGACCACCAGCACCGCCGGAGTCCCGGTGGCCGCCGCTACGGCATAGCTGGAGGCCTGGCTGGTGGCGGCAATGCCGTCGTAATAGCCCATCACCCCCTCCAGGATGGAGAGGTCCATTCCCGCCGACTCCCGGGCCAACAGGTACCGGAGCACCTGAGGCCCCGTGAAAAAAGCCGTCCAGATTGCCGGTTTTGGCTCCAATCACCGTGGCGTGAAACATGGGGTCAATGTAGTCCGGCCCGCACTTAAAGGCCGCCGTCCGGAGGCCCCGGTTCCCAGAGCCTGCAGCAGGCCGCAGGTGACCGTGGTCTTGCAGCGCCGCTCATGACTCCGCAGAGCATCAATCTTGGACTTGCCATGGCGATCCTCCAAAGGAACAGACGAACACCGGGTTGCCCCCGTTCATCATATGATAGGGCCCAAGCGCCCGGGCCCGGGCCGTAGAAAACCTGCACCATCTCCAGGTCCTGGATCGACCGTTTCCCGGGCCAAATCCAGCACCTGGGACAGGGTTTCCAGAGCGATGGCGTTGAGCACCACCCGGGCCTTGGGGTTTTTCTCCAAAACGGCGCAAATGGTTTTCTTCATGGTCCCGCCGGTGCCGCCCAGAAAGACATGGGTGGGCGGCGGCAGGGCCTCCAGAGCCTCCGGGGCGCTGCCTCCACCACTTCCACGTTTTGGGTTCCAAACCGGCGGCAGTTTTTTCCCGGATGAGGCGCGCCCTCCTCCTTCCGCTCAATGGCGTAGACCCGGCCCCGCCAGGCCAAAAGCGCCGCCTCCACAGACACCGAGCCGGTGCCCGCCCCCACGTCGTAAACCACCGCATCCTCCGTGAGCCGGAGCTTGGACAGGGAGACCGCCCGCACCTCCTCCTTGGTCATGGGCACAGCCCCCGGACAAAGACTTCGTCCGGCACACCCGGGGTCACAGGCGCTTGTCCGCCCCCGTCGTACTCCACCAGAAGGCACGACAGGGCAGGAAATGCCCGGCCCCGGAGCTCTGCCGCCAGGCCATGCACAATAGACTCATTTTCGTAAGAGAGGTTGGAGCCCACCACACCCGGGCGCTGCCCAGGCCGCAGGCGCACAACGCCTCCAGGAGGCTTCCCACATTGTCGCCGGCGATGGCAAACACCTTGCCATACCGCCGGACCGCCCCGGCCAGATTCCCGGACCGGCCATGGAGGCTGAGAATCGCCGCATCCTGCCAGGACTTGCCCAGCCTGGCGCAGAGCCATGCGGCGGAGGTGACGCCGCAGACCGTCTTCACCTTCACGTAAGGGACCTGCTCCAGCCGGGCCGGAGCTGGGCCGCGCCGCTGTAAAAGCCGGGATCTCCCGACAGGACCACAGCAAACCGGCTCTCCTCCCGGCGCAAAATCGCCTCTGCAATGGGACCTGCCCGATACTCCGGAATCTTCTCCCGGGGTAATCCGCCACGGCCTCCAGCATCCGCTCCGCTCCAAAGAGCACCTGGGCCTCTTCCAGGGCCTGGGCTGCCTCCCCGGTCAGCCCCTGGGGAGCCCCCATGCCAATGCCCACCAGGGAGACCTCCCGATCCTCGGGCATCCCGGTGAGAAGCTCCGCCAGCTCCCGCAGACTATGGCCCGCCTCCTCATGGGGCGGCGGATCACCACCACCCCGGCTCCTGCCCGGCGGGCGGCCGCCAGCTTCTCCTGGAAGCCTCCGGCAGCCCCGGAAGCCTTGGTCACCAGCCAGCGGGCATGAATTTCCCGGAGCATAGCCAGGTTCAGCTCCTCGGAAAAGGGGCCCTGCATCGCCATGAGCCGCCGGCCCTCAAAGCCCAGGGCCCGGCACTGAGCCACGGACTCCTCCGTGGAGAGTACCCAGGCGTACAGGCGGCTCTGGTCGGTCACAGCTCCATAGGCCGCCAGCTCCTTGCTCCCCGTGGTGAGGAGCACGTTGCCGGTGACGGTGTTTAAAAACCGGGCGGCTTCCTCGGTGGTGGACACTTCCACCACCCCCTCCCGGCTCTGGTCCCGGCGCAGGAGCCGCAGAAGGGGCAGATTCCGGGCCTGACAGGCCCCACGGAGGTTCTCCGAAACCGCCTGGGCATAGGGGTGGGTGCCGTCGATCACCACTTCAAACGTATCCGCCGCCAGGAAGGCCTCCATCTCTGCCCGGTCCATGCGCCCGGCATGAACCCGGATGTTGGCATGGCGGGGGGCGGAACGCTCCCCATACTCCGTGGCAGTGCATACCGTCACCAGCCAGCCCCGACCCGCCAGGCACAGGGCCAGGCGGCGCCGTCGCTGGTACCGGAAAAGAGCAACGCCCTTCTCATAACCGGTATCCTCTGGGGGTCACCATATGGCCCCCAAGGCCCTGGTCTGGGAGTTGCCCACAAAGACGGTGGTAAACATGTCCGTCTCCAGCTCCCGGAGCTGGGCCAGGGTGCATACCTGGGCAGCCTCTCCCGGCCGCCCGATGTTGCGCACCGTGCCGCAAACCGTCTCCGGGCTGCGGAACCGGGCAGTAGGTCACAGGCCCGACGGAGATAGTCCTTCCGCTTCCGGCTGGAGGGGTTGTACAGGCAGATGGCAAAGTCCGCCTCCGCCGCAGCCAGAAGCCGCTTTTCAATTTTTCTCCCAGGGGGTGAGGAGATCGCTGAGGCTGATCACGGCAAAGTCGTGAATGAGGGGCGCGCCCAACACCGCGCCGCCGCCGCTCATGGCCGCTGTCACCCCGGGAATCACCTCAATGTCCACCTGGGGGGTACTTCTGGCCCACCTCATAGATGAGGCCGCTCATGCCATAGACCCCCCGTCGCCGGAGCAGATCATGGCGACTGCTTGCTCTTCCATGGCCTCCTGGAAGGCCAGCTCACACCGCTCCGCCTCCTGGGTCATGGGGGTGGTGAGGAAGCGCTTGCCAGGGAAATGGTCCCGGACCAGGTCCACATAGACCGTATAGCCCACAATCACCTGGGCCTCCCGGAGGGCGTTCGCCGCCCGGATGGTCATCTGCTCATACGCCCCGGGGCCGATGCCCACAACCATCACTTTTTTCATAGGACAATCCTCATTTCTTTCTCCGCAGCGGCTACGGTCACCCCGTTTGCCGCCTGTTTTTTCACCAAAATCCGGCCGCCCCCAGCGGCCAGCACCGCCGCCCGCTCGCATACATTGTCTGTACCGGTGACGGATTTCACAAATTCTGAGGAGGAAAACTCCCCTGGGCCCGCCGGAGGGCTTCGGCGGTGTAGAAGGTCAGCGGAAGCCGCGCTTCCCTGGCCCAGGTCAGAAGGCCCGGCTCGCAGGCCTTCAGGTCGATGCTGGCCGCCCCACCACGGCGCACCGGGGAATCCCGTGGGCGCTCAGCGCAGCCTCCACCCCATGGGCAATTGCCTGAACCGTCGTCCCCCTCCGGCAGCCCAGCCCCAGATAAACCTGCCGGGGAATCAGGAGGAGGCTGCCCGGATACCGGGCGCGGAAGCCAATCTCCACATTCTCCTCCTGGACCTGGCCGGGGTCAGCTCCGGGGAACCTCCCCCTCCAGAGAATACGCCGTGTGGATACCCACCGGCCGGCCCGCCAGGATGGCGGCGGAAATCTCCTTAGCCCGCCTCATGGACCCAATGGCCAGGCCGTTTTTTACGGCAAATACGTCCACGGCAAATTTTCCATTCACATCCGTGGCCGTGGTCACCACCGGTGTGGCGTCCAGGCAGGATGCCACCTGGCGGGCCAGCTCGTTGGCTCCCGCCCATGTGGCCGGAGACTAGGGAGATGGCAAACTGCCCCGCCTCATCCACCACCACCACGGCAGGATCTGTGGTCTTGCTTCGCAAAAGGGGCGCAATGGAGCGCACCGCAATCCCCGCCGCCCCCACAAACACCAGGCCCTCCGCCTGCTCCCAGGCCATGCGGCGCCAGTCCGCCAACCGCTCTACAGGCTCTGTCCCGGCCTGGGCCGCATACTTTTGCCATACTAAACGCCCGGGCCCCAGGCAGCGTCCGCTTCAGATAAGCCGCGAGGTTTGCCCCCGGAGGGTAAAGGCCACAATCCAAACGCTCATTGCTTCGCTTCCCGGAAGCCCGTGGTAAAGGCGGGGTGGTACAGCTCCGACCGGTTAAGCGCCGGTGGGCCACCGCCTGGCCCACCAGGATGAGGGCCGTCTTGGTAATTCCCGCCTCTCGGGCGGTCTCGGCCAGGGTCCCCACGGTGCAGACACAGGTCTTTTTCGTCGGGCCAGGTGGCCTTGCGATAGACAATGGCCGCCGGGGTGTCTTCTGCATATCCTCCGCTATGAGGCGGCTGGAGAGCTCTTCCAGCATGCCTGTGGAGAGAAAAATGGCCATGCTGGCCCCATGGGCGGCGAAGGATTCGATGGATTCCCGTTCTGGCACCGGGTTCTTCCCGCCATACGGGTGATGATCACGCTCTGGCTCACCCCCGGCAGGGTGTATTCCAGGTTGAGGGCAGATGCGGCGCCGCAGAAGGAGCTGACCCCAGGGCACGTCATAGGCCACCCCCGCTTCATCCAGCAGATCCATCTGCTCCCGGATGGCCCCATAGACACAGGGGTCCCCGGTGTGCAGGCGCACCGTCATCTTTCCGGCCCGCTCCGCCTCCAGCATGGCCTCCAGCACCTCTTCCAGGGTCATTCTGGCGCTGTCCAGCACCTGGCAGCCCGGGCTTTGCCCCCTTCCAAAAGGGCAGGGTTCACCAGGGACCCTGCATAGATGATGAGGTCGGCCTGACTCAACAGTCTCTGGCCCCGGACCGTAATCAGGTCCACTGCGCCGGAACCGGCGCCTACAAAATGAATCATCGGTTCTCTCCTTTGTCCCGGGCAATGAGCAGGAGAAGTATCCGGCGTCCTCGGGAATCTCCGCCGCACTCCGGAAGCAGCGCTCCGTGTCCATGCCGCAGTTTTCCACCATGGATACCTCCATGTCCCGCTCCAGCAGCAGCTCCTTCACCCGGCCCATTTTGGAGCCTGCTTTCATCAAAAAATCTCCGGCAGGTCCAGCCCCGCTCCACGCCGTGGCTGGAGGGATGATGTGGATCATCTCCGCTCCCTCTCCCAGGCTCTGGCCCAGCTTGGCCGCCCCGCGCAGAAGGAGGGCACACCGGGGACGATTTCCGCCTCGTAGCCGTCGGCCAAGACCCGCTTGTGCACATAGAAATACGTCGAATACACCGTGGGATCTCCCAGGGTGAGGAACACCACGTTTTGCCATCATCCAGCTGCCGCTCGATACGCTCTGCCGCCGCCCGATGGCTTTCGGCCATGCGGACCTTGTCGTGGGTCATGGGCATGGACACAGACAGGGACGGCTTGTCCATCACCCCAGGCCAGGCCTTCTCCACAATTCGCAGAGCCACGCAGTCGCCCCGGTCGGAGTCCGGCAGAATCAGCAGATCACACGCCTGAATCCGCTTCAGGGCCTTCAGCGTCAAAAGCTCCGGATCTCCCGGGCCAACGCCCACGCCGGTGAGCTTCCCCCGTTGTGAGCGGCCGGCCGGGCCTCTGCCTGCCGGACATGGTCCTCCAGAAGCTCCCCAGACCGCCTCCAGCTCCCCCCGCCCCCGGCAGATGCCGGGGCTCATAGCCCGCCTGGGCCACCAGGCTCTTCCCAAGAGTCCGGCTCGTCCCCGGCCATGTCGTGTTTTGCATGGTCTCCGGCTACAATCATAAAGGGAACCAGATACACCCGCTTCAGTCCGGCTGGGTCTCCATTTGCCGCAGAGCCTGCTCCAGGGTGGGATACCCCTCCACCGTGGCCATATAGAACCGGTCCTTTCCCATATCCTTGAACCGATAATCCAAGGCGGCATACACGGCGTCGGCGTGGTGCTCCGTCCCATGGCCCATGAAAAGCACCGCCTCCTCCTCTTGCAGATGTGGGAATTGCTCCGTCAGGATCCCAGCCATTTTCTCCAAGTCCTCTTGGGCGGTCAGGAGCGGCGCGCCAATCCGGAGCCGCCAGAACCGCTTCCGGAACCCCTCCGTCTCCCGGAGCATGGCGTCGTTTTCCACGCCGTTGAGCAAATGGGTGGGCTGGACCACCACGTCGGTGACGCCATCGGCCAGCATCCGCTCCAGGGCGTCTGACACGGTGTCAATCTCCAGCCCCTCCTGCCGGAGCTTCCGGATGATCATTCCGCTGGTCCAAGCCCGGTATACCCTCCGGTCCGGGAAGGCGTGGGCCAGATGGGCCTCAATGCGGTCGATGGTCTTTTCCCGGGTGTCGTGGTGGGATGTGCCGAAGCTCACCACCAAAAGCGCTTTTTCTCTTCCAATGCAGAGTTCCTCCTTGGCTTCAAGCCCTGTTGTCATCTGCCGCCTGTCACGCAAAAATCTCCGGCGGCCTCTGCCGCCGGAGATCCGAATTCGATTCTACGTTCCATGGTTCTGGCAGAAACGCGCCCTGTCTCCATGTATCTGACTTATCCTTCAAAAGGCTTCACAGTGACCGACTCGCAGGGCCTTTCACCCCATTCCATGCGCCGTTTCCGGCTGAGACAGACAATATGCACTTACCTGTACAGTTTATAACACCCCGGTCTGAAGTCAATAGAAATTCTTCCATTCTCCGGGACAACACGCAAATGCCGAACTTTACACCCCAGTCCCCCCGTGATACAATGGCGAAAAACATGGGAGGGACCCTGTTTGCTCCAAATCTATCCGCCCTTTTACAAACGCTTCCGCTGCATGGCTCCGCCTGCCCGGACAGCTGCTGCGTGGGCTGGGAGGTGGTGGTGGACGACGATGCCGCCGCCTTTTTACCGCCGTCTGCCCGGCCCCTGGGGGGAGCGCCGCTGCGGGAAGCCATGACCATAGACGCCGACGGAGACCGGATTTTCACCATGGCGGACGGTCACTGCCCCTTCTGGACCCATGAGCACCTGTGCAGGCTGGAGCTGGAATTGGGACCGGAGGCCCCCTGCGCCACCTGCCGGAAGTTCCCGCGGCTCACCCAGGATTACGGCGTGTTCACGGAATACGGCCTCACCCTGGCCTGCCCCGAGGCCGCCCGTCAGATTCTCACCCAGTCCGGCCCCTGGACCCTGGGACCCAGGGTGAGCCGGGAGATCCCCAAGCGGCCGAATGTGACTGGGCGTTCCTTCTGGAGCTGGTCTCCGCCCGCAGTACCCTCTTGGAGCTTCTGTGGCGGCAGGATTTATCCAGCCGGGAGGGTCTGGCCCTGTGCCTGGCCACCGGGAGCCGGTTCCAGGCCCTGTTGGACGGGCAAGCTCCGGAGCCCTGGCAGGAAGCGGAATTTCTCTCCCGGTTCCGCGCCGAATCCCCAGGCGATTTCCGGCCCCTGCTCCAACTGCATCGCGGTTTGGAAATCCTGACCCCCCCGCGTGGCAGGCCCTTCTGGAGGAAGCCCTGGCTACCCCGGTCACTACCTGCCACTTCGCCGGGCTGGAGACGCCGGATTCTGGGCTGGAACTGCGGAATCTGGGGACATACTACCTCTACCGGTACTGGCGCAGGCGGTTTCGGATTGGGATTGTGTGTTAAAATTGCAAAAATTGGCAGCCGCCTGGGCCGTAACCCGATATTTGCAGGCCGTCCACCGCTCCAAAACCGGCACGCTGTCCCAGGAATTCCGGATCCGGCTCCATCAGCTCTATTCCAAAGAGGTAGAGCACGACGGGGAGAATGAAGCCGCCCTGGAAGAGGCCTTCCTCTACGATCCGGCATTTTCTCTGGACGCGCTGTTGGCTCTCATCTAGCCGCATCATTTCATGGAAACTGGGCAAGCTGAGGGAAACAGGAAAGGAGGAACTGCAAACGATGGAAGGACCGGACCGTCCCCTGTTTCCTGAAGGCGTACCCATGGGCCTGGGCATGGCCATGCTACAATATCCAGGCGCTATGGAGAAATACGGCGCCCTGGAAGAGGAAGCCCAGCGCCAGTTGATTGAAGACGCCAAGGGAATCCCCCTCCAAAGAGGAAATGCAGCACTATGTGGTGCGTTTCGTCACCGGCGGCGTATAACGCCCCGCCCCCGCCACCCTCCGGCTGCTGCAACCCACGGACCCACCCCCCGGTCCCATTGCAGCGACCTTTCCTGTTTTTCCAAGGTAAGCGAGGAGCCGTGTGTTCGCCTGTGGAAGGCATTGCGGATTCGCCCCACACGGGTTGGAACCCGTACGATGTTTCCGCCGGGCGGACACATAGGTCCGCCCCTACGATGATATCGCAGCACAGTACATAGCCAGATTCTGCGGGGTTGACGTAGAATATTCCCAATTTTACACCAAAATATGGCATTCAAATGACAAAATATGTCCGACAATTTCCGCCCACCTTCCCCATCCGCCGTAGGGGCGGACCTATGTGTCCGCCCAGCGGAAACACGATGCGTTTCCATCCCATCCACGGCGAATTCGTAACACCTACCCCAGACAAACACATAGGTCCCCTATGGCAACCTAACATTGGTTGCCCCTCCGGATCCGGCACGGCTCCAGATGCATTGCTTTGGTCCACCCCGTCCATGGATTGGAAAACCAGGCCGATTGGAGAAGCGATCGTCATCAATTGGTTGACTTTTTCCCCTTCCGGCATGCATAATGGTGGTATCAACACCAAGGAGGACCTTCCATGGACAAACGCTTTGACCTGACCCCATTGGTAGACAGCCTCTCCAACTCCTTTGCCCGCCGTCTGGGCCTGAACCGGAGGGGATTCCTCCATCTGCTCCAGGCCTGTCATTTTGAAGAGAGGATGCAGCAGTTCCAGGGCCAGCGGACCCAGTGCGGCCTGCGCTGACGCTCTGCCGACCGATTCTGGACCAGCTCTGCCCGGAGCCGGAGGAGGGGTGGCTTCGTTTCTGCTACGAAACCCTGGCCGCAGGCCTGTTCCCAAATCCATCCCGCCCCTGGTCACCACAAAAGAGCGGACCGCCATGGAGTTCTATCTGCAACTTTTTGGAGTGGCTCCTGGCCCAAGAGCGGAACTTCTGCCCCTTTGACCCCCTGCTGGACCCTCATTGGGCCAGTCCGGAGGAGCTGGCAGGCGGCCGCTTGCCCCAGGAATACGCCGCTTTTCGCCGGGCAGTTCTCCGGGACCGTTTCCCCACCCTGCTGCGCATTGGCCGGGACTGCATGCCCTTTGATCCGGCCAGCCATACCATCGGCGTGAACAACGTGGCCGTACATACCGCCCAGTTGGCCCAAAAGGCCGGGCTGAAGGTGGACATCCCCCTGGTCAGCGCCGCCTCCCTCAGCCACGACATCGGCAAATTTGGCTGCCGGGGCAAAGACGCCCCCGGACCCCTACCTGCACTATTACTTCACCTGGCAATATCTGGCGGAGCAGGACCTGCCCCCCACATTGCCCATGTGGCCGCCAATCACTCCACCTGGGACCTGGAGTTTGAAAATCTACCCATAGAATCCCTTCTGCTGATTTACGCCGACTTCCGGGTCCGGGCCCTGCGGGATGAAGCCGGGAAGGAATTCACCCGGATCTACTCCCTGGCGGATTCCTATTCCATCATCCTGTCCAAGCTGGCCGACGTGACCCCGGAAAACACCGGCGGTATGCCACCGTTTACGCCAAGCTCCGGGACTTTGAGAGCTTTTTGGCATCCCGGGGGTGTCGCCGGACATGGCTGTACAAGAGGCTCTGGCCGTAACGCCCAAAGCACCCGCCCTGTGCACCGGCGAGGAGGCCATCTCCGGCACCTCTCCGGCACCTCACCCAACAGCCTGCGGCTACATGCCCCGGCACAGCAAGCGCATGACCCTGAATTTCCTCTATGAGCTTCAGCACAGACGCCTCCTGGGCCGCATTGGCCAACAGCGGGTTCCTTCCTACCGCAAAGGAGCTCCCTGCCGACGCCCGCAACCGCCTATGCCCCCACCCTTAGTGGGGTACTTTGCCGAGGCCGAGCGGCTGTGGGACGAGGTCCAGCTGTGCCTCCACCCCGACCGGAAAATCTCCCCCAAGCACGCCCAGCGCATTGCCGACAGCCTGAAGGTCATCACCGAGCCTTTTCTGCTCCGATTACGACGCCCAGATCATGGCCCGGCCCCTGCTGCGCCTGCCGGAAGCCCAAGGAGGAGCAGGAGGCTCTGGTAAGCGCCCTGACCCACGTACCCGTCTCGGCTCTGGAGCCGGAAAGCCTGTCCACCCTGCTGGAGACCTGACGGATGACCTTTCTCCAGACCGGGATGTGCCCGCAACTCACCATCTTCCGCGCTTCCAGGCCATGCTGGAGCAGTCCCCTGCCCTGAGCGCCCGGCTGGAGCCGGTACTCGCCCGGTTGGACGCTGGGATTCCTTCTGCCGTATCCTATGAGCGGACGGTCGGTCTTTGAACCGGCATTGCGGCCATCAGGATCCCCTGCCCCAGGCGGATAGCAGCTGAACTTTTCCTCAGCAATCTGAAGAATGCCCTGCACTGGACGGTGAAGCTGGTCCACATCGACCTGCTCGAAACCTGGCTCAGGCCAATCCCAGCGAGGCCTTCCCACACCGCCATGCACTTCTCCAACCTCCTGTCCGTCAGTGAGCACCTGCCGGTGCGGGAGTATGCCGGCGCCGCCCTTCTGAGCCTGACGCCTTACCTGACGGTGGACCAGCATGAAATCGTGGTGGACTGACCCGGGGGAGCTGGAAACGGGGCAGGAGCAAATTTCTTATTACCCCCCCCTTCCTGGGCCGCCTGGTCTGTCAGATGCCGGATAAAGAGCTGATTGAAGGCGTAGAGCTATCTGGATGAGCTGATCCACGGAGGCTCCACCCGGGCCGCCAGCGCCGCGCTGCACACCCTGGGGGCCATGATGACCGAGCCTCAGGGCTTGCAAACGGGCCGCCGTCTTTGACCCGGGTGCTGCAGGGGTCGCTCCCTCACCGGCATCGCCCACTACCCCTGATCCACCAGACCGCCCTCTGACGAGCAAACGAACCATTCCCAAGCTGCTGCGGCGAAAAATGGCCGCCATCTCCGTGGCGGACCTGTGGGACGTCTATCTCTTCCCGGACAATATGCCCATCAACATTGCCAGCCCCGAGGACCTGGCTGCCCTGGCCGGGAAATTCCCGGGCCGGGAGCTATACCTCGCCGCAGGCAGCGACGTGATCTTTGGCGCCTCCGCCTACCAAACCAGGCCCCCGGCTCCGCCCGGTACTACAACCACGTGATCTTCCGCCGGGCCACGGACCAGACCGCCGGGGAGAAGCTGGCTCAGATTCTCCGTGGGGAAGTGGGAGCTTGTCTCCCTGCCCGCCTGGTGTGAAACCGTCAGCTCCACCCAGATCCGGGAATATGTGGACAAGAACCTGGACATCTCCGTCCTGGTGGATCCCATTGTTCAGTCCTACATCTACGCCAACGGCCTTTACCTCCGGTCTCCTCAGTTCAACAACGTCCTGGCGCCCGGGGACCTCTACTTCGAACGGGCGCGGGAGGCCGGGAGCCTCTGCCTCCCCTGCTCCGGGCTGCCATGGACCGGCACCGGGGCAGCTGGGGCATCCTCCTCCAGGCCCCGCTCCGCCCAGGAGCCCCTGGGCTGGGTCTGCGGCCCATACCGTTACCAGCTCTCAGCTCCTGCAAACCCTGGGTTCCCAAGACGCCGCCGCCTACGTCCGGCGGCACACCTCCGGGCGCATTATGATGGTGGACAGCGTGGTCTCCCTCTCCCCCCAGACCGAGGGGGCCCGCCGCCAGCTGGTCAATGAGCCCTGGCCAGGAGCCTCCAAACCGACCACACCTACGCCCTGTGCCCTGCACCGGCCGGGACAGCCTGTACCAGGACCTCTTTGCAGCTGGGCTTCCTCCCCATCCCCGGCCAGCCGGACATCCTGTCTGTGGATATGCGCTCACCCATGGTGCTCATTCAGGACGTCTTCCTCTGGATCAAAGAGCCACTGCGCAGCGACGGCGTGGTACGGGGAGACCGTGGAGCGGACCCGGCCCAAGCTCGGGCGGCCCTCTCCGCCCTCTTCCCCGGCAGGCTCCTGCTGTCGCTTTGACGCCGAAACCCTGAACCAGAGTCTGTGGCACAAGGTCCAGGCCCACAATCAGGTGCTGGACGTGCCCGCCGGCGTCCGCCGTCTGGGCCCCTATATGTGTGTGCCCTACGGCAAAATTCTGGCCGACGAGGTGGTGCCCAATACGGTCACCAAGACCCTCCACGCCGACAAGGTGTACGCCGCCAACATGGAGAACTTCTCCATTCTGGAGGCCCCCGGTTACTCCTCCCTGTCCGGTCAGATCCGGACCATCAAATCCTTCCGCCGGCCGGTGATTCTGGTGGATGATCTGCTCCACTGGGGCCACCGAATTCACGCACTGGATCACATCTTCAAAGGAAGAGCAGGTGGAAATCCGCAGCATTGTGGTGGGCCTCATGTCCGGCCAGGGTCGGGATCTGATGCTGACCCAGGGGCAAACCGTGGACTGTGAGTATTTCATCCCCAATCTGAACCACTGGCTCACAGAGAGCGCCTCTACCCCTTCATCGGTGGCGACAGCATTGACCGTCCGGGTACTTTCGGCTGGAAGCGGCCGTCCATCAACATGATTCTGCCCTATGTCAACCCCACCTTCCTCCCCGGCTCCGACGACAAGACCCGGATTCGCCTGTCCCAGGCGGTCCTGGAAAACGCCCGGGACATTCTGGCCGCCCTGGAACGGCGGCATTTGGAAACCTTTACCACGGCCCTGACCCTGGAGCGTCTGGCGGAGGCCCTGTACCGTCCCAGGCTCCCGGACCGGGCTGCCACCTGCGCTATGATCTGTCAGTCCCCGCCTCCAATTACGTGGCGGACGATCTGAACCAGCTCCGGCGCATTTCCATGACGGAGGTCATCCATGGTTTATAAAGCATACCGCTCCTATTGCCTGGCGGGAACCGGGGACTTCCGGCGGAGGCGGTCCCCGTATCCCAGCCCTTTGCGCCGCTCTTTGCTCCTGCACCCGGCTGCCCCGGGGAGAGCCGGCGCCTGTACCCGGTGGCCTCCCTGGCAGAGGTGGGGCAGGAATCCACCCAGGCCCTTCTGCCCGTCCCACCGGAAGGGGGCCCCTTGGAGGACCTGCTCCGGAAGGGCGGCGGGGCAGTCCTGAATCCTGCCTATCCCCGCTGCTGGGAGCTGCTGGAGTCCCTCGGGCAGGCCCCAAAACCGGCCTGCGGGTCAGCCTGGTGGGTTTGGGCGATGTGGGAAGCACCGTCCTCACCGGTCTGGTCCTCTTGGGCCGGGAGATCGAGGAAATCGGATTTTTGACCCCAATGAAGCCGCCTGCCGCCGGTATCAGCTGGAGATGAACCAAATTCTCTCCCCAGACGGCCCCATGCCCCAGGTGACGCCATGTGACGAGACCGCTCTGTTTGACTGCGACCTCTTCCTCTTCACCGCCTCCCGGGGTGTGCCCCCCCTGGGGTCTGGGGGAGACGTGCGCATGCAGCAGTTCCAGGCCAACCGGGATATGCTCCGGCACTACGCCCGTCTGGCCCGGAAGACCCGGTTCCGGGGGCTGTTTGCCAGATCTCCGACCCGGTGGATCATCTGTGCCGTGCGGTGTTCCTGGAGAGCAACCGGGATGAAAGAGGCCGGCTGGATTTCCAGGGCTTGCTCCCTGAGCAGATCCAGGGCTTTGGCTTGGGAGTCATGGCGGCCAGAGCCCGCTCCTGCGGCCAGGTCCTGGGCATTCCCCAGTCCTCCATCCGGGTCTATGGCCCTCACGGGGCCGGTCTCGTGGCCGCCAACGACCCGGGCGGGGAGTATGACGGGGCGCTCTCCGCAGCCCTCACCGCCGCAACCCGGGACATGAACCTGCGGGTGCGAGAGCTGGGGTTCAAGCCCTATATCGCTCCGGGCCTCTCCTCCGCCGCCATCTCCATTCTGCGGCTCCTGCGGGGCCAGGTTCATTTTGGCGCGGTGCCCCTGGGCAGGGCCTACTTCGGCTGCCAAAGCCGTATGACCCCCTTGGGCCCGCAAATTCTCCGGGAGCCCCTGGCCCGGTCCCCTGCAAGACCGGATTGCCAGCGCCTTCCGGGAGTTGGAGGAATTTTCTTATGACTGATTCCATCGTCCTGCTTCAGGCCGGGCACACGCCCCGGCTCTCCCCGGCTGCTGGACTTCGCCCTGGCCGACACCCAGGTGGAGCGGGCGGACCTCCAGCAGCTGGAGGCCATGGCTTTGCAGGGCCGGCGGGTGCTTATCGCCCTCACCACCGGCGCAGGCGGCATGTCTCTGGAGGCCTTCTCCCTGCTCCAGTCCTTGCGCACCCACCCCGACTGTCTCCGGGGCGCCGTTGGCGCGCTCCTGGTGGACGGCGACGGGGAACTATACACCAAGCAGGCCGCGCAGGCCGTGGCCCTGGGCGCCAATCTGGCCGGCTGTCTGTTTCCCGGCAAGCCCCTGGTGGAGGCACCGGCTCCCTGTACAACCAGCACATCCTGGCCCGTCAACTGGACCTGCCCTGGGAGGAGACGTATTTCACCCGGGCACGGGAGCTGGTTGGGCGGCTGGCGCAGTTCACCGCGCCCCGGTTTTCCCGGCCCCGGGTGCTGATGCTCCACGCCTCGGACAACCGGCGCTCCAACACCGTGGCCATGGGAAAGGCAGTCTGCGGCCACCTGGCCCCCTTCTGCGAAATCCAGACCATCAGCCTGCAAAACGGAGCCATTTACGACTGCCGGGCTGCTCCTACACCGCCTGCCTGCACTATTCCCGCAGCGGCACCTGCTACTATGGTGGCGCTCTGCCCACCGAGGTGTTTCCCGCCATTTTGCAAAGCGACGTGGTGCTCCTGCTGTGTCCCAACTTCAACGACTCCGCCAGTGCCAACATTCTGGCCCTCATCAACCGGATGACCGGCCTGCTCCTGCAAAAACCCCTGTACGACAAATACCTCTACGCCATTGTGGTCTCCGGCTACTCCGGCGGGGACCTGGTGGCCCGGCAGATTCTGGGGGCCCTGTGCCTGAACAAGACCATGATGCTGCCCCCAATTTCTGCCTCTTCCAGACCGCCAACGACCCCGGCGCCGCCCCTGTCCGCTCCCGGCGTAGAGGAGCGCATGGAGGCCTGGGCACAGGACATCCTCTCCACCATTTACCTGCCCCACGGCGCATGAACGGATTCACCGGCGTTGCCGTAGAATCTGCCCCCTTTTCACTTGACAGGGGGCATTTCAATGACAAGATCCGTCGGGTAAGTCCGCCCATCCTCGCCATCTGCCGTAGGGGCGGACCCATGTGTCCGCCTAGCAGAAACACCTTGTGGTTTCTTCCCGCGTTCGGCGAATTCGTAATGTCTACCACGGGCGGACACACAGGTCCGCCCCTACGGTGATATACCGACGCAGTGCATAAGCAAGTTCTTCGGCATTCCCTGCAGAATATGCCACTTTTTTCTTCATTTGCGGTGTATTTAAATGGAAGAACACATCAAATCATTTCTACCCATTCTCGCCGTTCGCCGTAGGGGCGGACCCATGTGTCCGCCCGGCAGAGACGCCTTGTGGTTTCTTCCCATGTCCGGCGAATTCGTAATGCCTGTTACAGAAGGACACATCGATCTACCCTGAGAACTCAGTTTACGTTCCACCAACTGTTCTCCAGATCTGTGGTCTGGAAAAATGTCCGGGGCGGTCTCAAAACTTCGATTTTGAGCCCGCCCCGTTTAGGACTGATTGGGTTATGTGGCCGAAGCACTGCTCAGCAGTTCCTCCAGACGCATGAGAATGGTCGCCGCTTGGGCGCGGGTGGAGCTGTCAGGGGCGGAACATCCCCGCGGTATCACCCAGCAGTAGGCCGCAGGCTGTCATCTGCTCCACAGCTTTCAGGGCCCAGGGGGCGATTTTCCTGGCATCCGTATACTGCTGGGCCATCCCGGTTCCATCCGGCAGCGGAACCTCCAGGTAGGAGAGATATCCATAGAAAATCTGGCTCATCTCCTGCCGGCTCACACTCTGGTCCGGCCGGAAGGTATTGGCATCGTAGCCCTTGACAATGCCCCTGGCATAGGCCCAGGCGATGGGTTCGGTGTAGAAACGCCCTTGTTTCACATCCCGGAAGGGCAGGTTCGCCAGCTCCTCTTTCGTGGCAGTCTCCCGGAATAGCGGTAGAGCAGGGTCACCAGCTGGCCCCGGGTGACACAATCATTGGGACAGAACTTTCCGTTTCCCACGCCCTGCATATATCCAGCAGCGGCCGCCCGGTCTACACTCTCATAGTACCACTGATTGGGGAACACATCCCGGAAGAAGTTCCCCGGCTGGAATACGTCGCCCGGACCTGGCCGCTGGTGAGGAAATTCCCACCGCCTGCACAGGCGGAAATCACAGTACCAGGCGTTAGCGTCACCGGCCCGGTGTATACCACAGAACCTGGGCTGGCAGCCGTACCATCCAGGGTGTAGTACACCGTCGCCCCGGGCGTCCGGTTTTCCAGGGTCAGGACGCCGCCTTCCACCTGAAGGCCGGGCGCCTGAGCCGGAACCTTGGTCAGCGCCCGTTCTGCCGTCTGGCTTCGGCTTCCGTTCATATGGTAAGCAGCCACTGCCCGGACGGTACAGGGCGGCGATACCAGGAAGGAGCCTGAGTAACGACAGCTGGCCCCATTCAGGTCTGAGCCGTCTGTGGAGTAGTAAATGGCGGCGCCGGACTGGGCCGTGATGGTGACGCGCAGCCGGTCGCCCTCGGCCTGGCTGGAAATCTCCGGTTTCTTGACCGGGCCCAGGTCTGTGCCGTTGGGCTTTGCAGCTGTAATACTGGGTTCCATTTTCCATGCTCTGCCCCCGGCGGCGAAACAGCTCCCGCACCGTGACAAATTCATAGCCCTGGCTCTGCATGATGTCAATGGCTGCCAGCGCACCGTCCACGCTGGTGGAATGAATGTCATGAACCAGAATGATGGCTCCGTCGTAAGCATCCTTCACAATTTTGTTCTTTACCGTCTCTGCGTTGCGGTACTTCCAGTCTTCGGGATCCACCGACCAATAGACCAGCGGAGCGCCCACCGCCGCCCGGACCCGGGCATTGGTGTTGCCGTAGGGTGCACGGACCAGATATGTAGACCCCTTCCCGCAGGCCAAGTCCAGCAGGGCGTTGGTCCTTTGAATCTGGCTCCGCACACTGCTATCCGACAGTTCAGTCAAATCCGCATGGTCATAGCTGTGGTTGGCCACCTGGTGTCCCTCCCGGTAGACCCGGGCCACGGTATCCGGGTAATTTGCTACATTGGTCCCCACCATGAAAAAAAGTCACCTGAACGCCCGGGCCTTCAGCCCGTCCAACAGGCGGCCGGTATAGGGGCCCGGCCCATCGTCAAAGGTCAGCGCCACCAGCTTGTTTCCCCGAGGCGGCCTGCGCCGGGGAGACCGCCAGGGTAGCCAGCAGTGCCACAGCGAGAGCAAAGCACCAAAATTCGTTTCATGAACAGCACCTCTCTCTTTAACAGATGCTCCCATATTACCACATTCTTGGAAAAACGACCAGCAGGATAATTATAAAAAATTATTAAGAATTGTCTGCATCCTCCGCCTGATGGATCCGCAAGACGCCATCTTCTCCCGTTACGGCCCGCAGCGTCTCCAGCCGATCCAGACCTGGCAACGGCCGCTGCCCGGATCATAGGCACATTCCTCCGGCTCCGGCTCCCCAATGGGACCTGGTTCCGGGATGGGAACAGGTTCCTCTTCCGGTTCCGGCGTGGGGACAGGTTCCGGTTCTGGAACCGGCTCCGGGACGGGTGCTGATTCCGGCTCCGGTTCCGGCGTGGGAACCGGCTGGGGTTCCGGCTCTGGGGTGGGTATCGGTTCCGGAACGGGGACTGGTACGGGGACCACCTCCGGCTGTGGTTCCGGGGCAGGAACCGGTACTGGCGCAGGGACGGGTTCCGGCATGGGGATCGGCTCCGGTTCCGGCGTGGGAGCCGGAATGGGAACCGTCTCCGCCTCTGGTTCCGGCTCTGGGACTGGCTCCGGTTCCGGCATGGGGACTGGCTCCGGTTCCGGCGTGGGAACCGGCATGGGAACTACCTCCAGCTCTGGTTCCGGCCCGGGACGGGAGCCGGTTCCGGCATGGGACTGGCTCCGGTTCCGGGGTGGGAGCCGGCATGGGAACTACCTCCGCCTCTGGTTCCGGCTCCGGGACGGGAGCCGGTTCCGGCGTGGGGATTGGCTCCGGTTCCGGCGTGGGAACTGGAATGGGAACCGCCTCCGGCTCTGGTTCCGGCTCCGGGACGGGAGCCGGCATGGGAACTACCTCCGCCTCTGGTTCCGGCTCCGGGACGGGAGCCGGCATGGGAACTACCTCCGCCTCTGGTTCCGGCTCCGGGACGGGAGCCGGTTCCGGCATGGGGACTGGCTCCGGTTCCGGCGTGGGAACCGGAATGGGAACTACCTCCGGCTCTGGTTCCGGCTCCGGGACGGGAACCGGTTCCGGCGTGGGGACTGGCTCCGGCTCTGGTTCCGGCTCCGGGATGGGAGCCGGTTCCGGGGCGGGGACCGGCTTGGGGCGGGAATCCAGAAGCTCCAGGCGGAACTCGTCCACCTGGGGCAGCCGTTTGGCTGGGATTCCCTTACGTAATTGCAAAATGCCTTCCTCCGGCGCGGGAATGCCCAGGGAAACATCTCCCCCCGCGCTGCGCAGTACCAGTCTTAAAATCCTGCCGTCCGCCGGACCGCAGCGGCAGTCAAACCGCAGATACAGACCCTGCCGGGCCACTGTGCATGTACCCACCTGACGCCCGTCTTCGTGGACAGGCCAAATTCCTTCCAAACTCATAAAAAGCACCTCCCCGCCATGATATGCCGGGGAGGTGCGATTTATGCCCTTAATAGCCGTGGAGGCCAAAGCTGACCGCAATGGCGTCATCCACCTGGTTCATCTGCGTCTCGTCCAGCCGACCCATGTGCTCCCGCAAGCGGCGCTTGTCGATGGTCCGGATCTGCTCCAGGAGGATCACCGAGTCTTTGGTCAGGCCCACACTGTTTCCAGCGATGTTGATGTGGGTAGGCAGGCGGGCCTTACCGGTCTGGCTGGTAATGGCGGCAAAGAATGACCGTGGGCGAGTGCTTGTTGCCCACGTCATTTTGTACAATGAGCACCGGGCGGGTACCCCCCTGCTCACTGCCCACCACCGGGCTCAGATCTGCGTAAAAAGATATCGCCCCGTTTAACATTGGAATCCATTGGCTTCACGCTCCGTGAGAAATCATTCCCGCGTCACCCAACTCTCTCTATGTAACGCGGCTCTGACTCTATTGTCCCACGCAGACGCCGGATTTATACCGGGTTCCGCTTCCGAATTATCTTATGCTCCACCGGGGAAAGTTGCGTAAAGCCCATAAAAAACAGGGAATCAGACAATATACTGCAAAATCTCTGTCCGCTTTTTGCCCATCCAGGTAAATTCGGGGAATCCGCTTGCTGATGGAGCACAAGATTTCATAGGGAATGGTGCCCAACTGAGCCGCCAGGCCGCAGGCACTGGGGGCTCCATTGCCTCCCGTCCCCAAAACCGTCACCAGGTCGCCCTCCCTGGCCTCTGGCACCTCTGTCACATCCACCATACACATATCCATGCAGATCCGGCCCACCACAGGCACCTGCTTTCCCCGCAGGAGAAAGCTGACCCGGCCCGACAGCTGCCGGGACAGACCGTCGGCATAGCCGATGGACACCACCGCCAAAACCTTGGGCGTAGGGGTGACATATGTCCGCCCATAGCTCACCGGCACCCCGGCGGGGTAAGCGCGAATCTGAGAAATGGTGGTCTGCAAGGTGAGTAAGGGCCGCAGGGGCAGCCGCCCCGCCAGATCTTGGGAGGGTGCAATGCCATAAGTCGCCACACCGGGACGCACCATGTCCATGGCAAACCCGGATAGGCGATGGTGGCCCCGCTGTTAAAAAGAGTGGCAGATCTCAGGCCGCACACCGGCCGACTCCATCCCTGCCACAAACCCCTGGAACAGGCGAAACTGCTCCCGGGTAAAGGCCTCATCGGAGGGATCCAGCGAATCTGCCACCGGGAAATGGGTGAACATCCCTCCACCTGCAAATGGGGCATCCGGGTCACGGCAAGCAGCTCCTCCAGCACTTGCTCCCCCTCCTGGCAGAAAAACCCCAGGCGAGCCATGCCCGTATCCAGCTTCAGATGGACCCGCAGCCGGGATCTGGCCCCCAGCAGACGGGTCTCCAGCTCCCCGGGCATAGGCCAGGCTGTGAACCTCCTGGCGCAGATCCATCTCCGCCAGCTCCCGGGCATACTGGGCCGGGGGTACCCAAAATGAGGATCGGACGCCGCACCTCCGCCCGGCGCAGCTGCACCGCCTCCTCCAAATTGGACACCGCCAGGAACTCCGCCCCCAGCTCCTCCAGATGATGGCTCACGGGAACTGCGCCGTGTCCATAGGCGTCTGCCTTCACCACACCCAAAAAGCGGCAGGCCGCAGGCACCTGGCGCCGCAGGACTGTATAGTTGTGGGCCAGGTTGTCCAGAGATACGTCGGCCCAGGTACGCTTCAGTAACTTCATAGTTTGCTCCATTAAGTATGATATTGAAACTCCGAAATGGATATGGTCAGAATTCTCTGCCCATTATAACACACCTCGGACCAAATGGGTATCCCCTTTTCCCGGTCCAGCCAGGTGTCCACCGTCAGGGGATTCTCCTCAAAAAGAGGTATCCACCGTCATCCGCAGGCCGTTCTCCTCCTGGCCCACGCTGGTGATGTAGCCGGTGCGCCAGCTCGGCCACCACGTAGGGGGCGGTTGCCGGGCTCACCTTCCGTCTGCCAGAAGGCCAAAGGCCAGAGCCGTCTCATCGAAGGTCAGCTTTCCCCGTCAGACCGGACCGTACCGGCGATCCCGGCAATGGTCTCTGGCGCAGTCAGGGAAAACGAGAGGGCCCCCGTGTCGTCTGTGGTGCAGGCGGCAGAAAACGTATGTACCTCATCGCCATAATCCGCCGTGATCTCCCCCATAAAGGAGCAGCCACCCGCCCCCCACCAGCGCCGCCCGGAAGGCCAGGGCCTCGTCCATGCGGCTTTCCTCCGGCCCAGCGCAGCCCCACAGCACCACCGTCAGCGCCAGGAACAGTATCAACATCTTCCATTTCCCCATGTATATGCCTCCTCCCCAGGCCAAACCCCTGGCTCAGCCTGTCCTCTCACGCGTTATATCTCTATGCCTGGAGGGTTGGGAATATGCAGACCATGGGCTATGATCCGGAGGTAGCGCAGACGCGCCCCATGTAAAAAATCTAACTTGCAGTACGCGGCGCCTTGGAGCCCCGGCGGGACCGGATTCCGCCTTCCGGGGGAACCTCTCACTTCAAAAACGGGGCAGGGCTTCTATCATATCCGAAGGGGTGAGGCCATACTGGCCCCGGGCTGCGGCACAATGGTCTCCCGCCGCCCCATGGATCCAGGCGGCACAGGCGGCAGCCTCCAGCGGCGGCAGGCCCTGTGCCAAAAGGGAAACCAGGAGCCCCGCCAGTACATCGCCGCTGCCGCCTGTGGCCATGCCGGGATTGCCGGTGTGATTTTCATACCCCCGGGTTCCGTCGGTCACCACCGTCTGGTGACCCTTCAGGAGCACCACCGCCCCCAAGCCGGGCCAGGGCCCCTGCGGGAGGCCATCCGGTCCGGCCCCACAGCGCCTCCCAGGCGGCGGAACTCTCCATCGTGGGGCGTGAGCACCGTGGGAGCCTGCCGCACATTCCACACATCCGTCGTTCCCTCCAGCACATTCAGCCCATCGGCGTCCAGAACCACCGGCACCGTGCCTCTTGCAAAGCACCGCTTCCACCACCGCCCGAACCCCAGGCGACCGGCCCAGTCCAGGACCCACCAGACAGGCGTCGCAGTCCTGTAACCGGCGTATAACCTCCGGAACCGCCGCCGGAGACAGGCCGCCTCCTTCTGCAGCCAGGGGAAACACCACCGGCTCGTCCAGCTTCACCTGCCTCAATGGCATAGATGGGCTCCGGTACCCCCAGGAACACCAGCCCCTGCCGGACCGAACCGCCGCCCGGGCCGCCAAAGCCGCCGCCCCGGTATACCCCACGCCGCCGCACAGGAGCAGGAGTTTTCCGAAGTCTCCCCTTGTGCCCCCATGGGTCCCGGTCCGGCAACCAACTGGCCACCGCACCCCGGTCCAAAATTTCCGCCTTCATGGCCTGCCCTCCTTGATTTTTGTCTATGATATCTCCCCAGCCCATCAATTGCAAGGCAAAAAACAGCGGAAAAGTAGGCAAAACCTGCGCTCCCCCCACCCGAGCCACCATGGAACCAATCTGAACACCGGGACAATTACGTAGGAAACGGTCTTGACCGTTCCGCCTTTGTAGGGGTGGACGTCTAAGCCGATGCAAACGGAGCGGTCAAGACCGCTCCCTACGCACTCGTGATCCCCCGAGTCGCAGACAACATGCCACAAACCCCCATAAGAAGCAGCTTCCTGTTTTTGCCGCTTCCTATGGGGGTTGCTTCATCCTTTGGCTAGGCGGGGATCAGCCGCCGGTTATAATTAGAAATTCTGATCCAGAATGGTCAGGAGCTTGGCCATCTGGGCTCGGGTGAGCGTTTTGCCGGGACGGAGGGTGCCGTCTCCATAGCCTTCGAAGAATCCTTCTGCAACCGCCCAGCTCATAGCAGTCTTCGCATAAGAATGGACTGCTTCGCCGTCTATATAGGCCTTCAGGTCTGTGCCCGGAATCGGTTCCTGTTTCAGGTACAGGGTGACATACCGGTACAGGAATGTGGCCGCCTGCTCGCGAGTGACGATTCCCTCGGGGACAAAGGTGGTGGTGGTCATACCCTGCACAATGCCCAGAGCTTCCGCCCAAGCCACAGCATCGGTATAGTAACGTCCCTCCTTCACATCGGTGAAGGTAGCAGGCTCGGTCACTTCCGGCGTGCCTGCCAGGCGGTACAGCGTGGTCACCAGCTGGCCACGGGTGAGGTTCCCCTCCGGGGCGAAATGGGTCTTGTCCATGCCGTTCATCAGCTCATGGGCAATGACATAATCGGTATACTCGTGATACCACTGCGCTGTATTCAGGTCCACAAACGCCTTGCTGGGGCAATGGGCGGGAATGGTCTGGCCCTGTTTCACAACTTCGCCGCAAACCGTGCAGACCTCATCGCCGGTGTAACCATCTTCGGTGCAGGTGGCTTCCTTGCCGTTCCGCAGTTCGGTTTCCCCCATGGCCCAGGGGCGCAGTGAAATGATCGTGGTACTCATAGCCGCAGACCGTACAGACATACTGTCGCAACCGGAGGTGGTGCAGGTGGGGGCAACGACCGTCTTTTCGTACTGGTGGCCCTTGGCGGAAATGTTCTCCTCCTTGGTCTCGCCGCAGACGGTACAGGTGTGCAAAGCATCACGCCCGCTTCGGCGCAACCAGGCTCCACCTTGACGACGCCCTCGTCCCAGCTGTGGCCGGTGGCGGGAACGACCTCACCCCCGCTTTACAATCTCGCCGCAGACGGTGCAGACCTCGTCGCCGGTGTAGCCATCTTCCGTGCAGGTGGCTTCCTTGGCATTCCGGAGCTCGGTCTTGTGGCCCAGAGCGGGAACAATGGTATCCCGGTAACTCAGGCCGCAGCGGCGCAGTCGTGCTGGGTGTAGCCCTCTGCTGTGCAAGTGGGCTCCACAACCTTGCTTGTCAAATCGTGTCCCAGCGTCTTCATGACTTCGGTATAGGAGTCATCGCATTCTGCACAGGTCCAAACCTCATAGCCGTCGCTCTCACAAGTAGCGGCCTTGGAATCTGTAAGCTGATAGTTGTGCACATGGGCATTGACAAATGTCAGGCCGCTGTAGCTGTCTGTATACCGATAAGCACCCTGCTGGGTCATCTCACCAATGTAATCCACCACAGCCAACTCGCTGGTTTTGGGGTTCACGGTGTACATGCGGTAGAAATTGCCGTTGCTCGTAAACAAGTGGTAGATGAGACCGGTGAGACTGTCGTAATACAGATCATGGCGACCGTCATCATCGCCGTAGGCGTTCATGGTTCTACCGGAAATGATGCTGGTGATGGTACCGGCTACCGGGTCCAGGGCATAATAGTATTGCTCGAAGGTTTCATAGAAGTAGATGACCCCATCATCGCCCACCGTCAGAGCGTTGACGAAATTGTGATGGTTAAACGTGTACAGCGGCTCCAGAACACCAGTTTCCAGATTTACAATGTAAATGGCAGAGCCGTTGGTGAACTCCTGTACCTGGCCGTAGCTGTTGAAGCCATAGCGGGTGCCCAGGGCCACCAGGCGGTCGTTGGCCTTGTCATAGGCCAGGTCACGTACCACAAACTCTGTCACACCCTGATCCGGAAGCAGCTTGACATGGGTCATAACCGTCTCGGCATCGGCAATGACTGTGCGTTGGAAAAGTCTCGGTATCCAGAGAGAAGAAATTGTTCTCCTCATCGAAGCCATAAACCACATCATCGATGGAGGCGATGGCGGTGGGGATGGACTCCTCAACCCCCTCAGTCAGGTTGGTGACCTGGGTCACATCACTTCGGCTGATGTGGGCCCACCCCTGATCCGTCACATTGTAGGTCAGGAAGCTGGCATCGGCATGGAGGACAGAAACCACGCAGGTGCGCTCTATGGTGCGGGAACCGTCGGTGACAGAAGCTGTGATGTTGGCAACGCCCATAGAAACAGCGGTGATGACGCCGTTCTCGTCCACCGTGGCAACCTTTTTCGTTGGAGGAAGACCAGGTGACCCGATCTGTCAGGGGCATGGGCAGAGCCACAGTAGTCAGGGCCTGGGTGGCGCCTTCCCGTCAAAATGACCTTCTCCGCACTGAGGAACAGGTTTTTCAGCGCATAGGTCAACGGCTCTTGGGGAACATGTTCGGACATGGTGAATAGGCCCATAACCTCCAGCATCTCCCCACCGGGACCAATGGTACCCAAGGAAGTGGACTCGCCAGTTTTGGGATCCAACAATCCGAGAGTGCCGTAGTTCGTCCAGTAGATGATGTCATTTTCGTAGTCGTAAGACATAGAGCCCACGCCGAAGGAGAAATAGCCGCTCTCAGTTAGCAGCTCGCAGGTTTCCGCTCCGGGGTCAATGACATAGATGCTGCTGGTGCCAAGCTCCGCGGCGTACAGCTTTCCATCGGGGCCTGCAGTCACGCTCATGAATGTCTGCTCGGTCTCCATAATCTTGGTCAACAAACCGGTCTTCAAGTCCACAATATACACCGCCTCACCGCCCGTGGGGCCGCCCACAGCGAAAGCCGTGGAAGTGGTGTAATCATACGTCATGTCGTGGAGATCGGGGAATCCGGCGGGCATGCTCAGGACCTGCTCTGCCACAAAGGTTTTGGGATCCAGGACGTAGAAGTTCCACATACTGTCGCTCCACCCGTGGGATCGATGCCATAGGCGTAGACCTTTCCATCATAGGATCCCTGGGCGTAGATCATATCGCTGGATCTAGCCAGTAGCTCCGGCTCTCTGGAATTTGCAGTGGGAATCTTGATCCAGCTGGAATTATTGGCTAGGAAGCCATAGACCTCCGATGCAGCTTGAATGACCTCAACTTCCATACTGACGCTCCAGGTATTCTTGCTGACCTGGTCCGTCACCGCGCAGGTAATGGTGGTCTTGCCGGGGCTCAGGGCTTCTACCAACCCATTCCCATTCACGGCAGCCACATTGGGATCTGCGCTGGCCCATTCCATGGTATAGCCGTTGGCGTTGGCGGGCGCAATGGACAGCTGAGGAATGAACGCACATCCGACCACGGTCTGCTTGCTGGAAAGGCTCATGGAAACCTCCTCAACCGCCACAGGAGCTAGCGCAGGATGTTCTCTGGAATGGTATACATCCCCACAAACTCAAAGGTGCCCGTGCCGGTGGGATCCCCTACAGGAACAATATAGGGGGTCTGTGCATTGTGGCCGATCCAGGCAATGGTGCGGTATTCAGGAGTAGCCCAGATCAGAACATCGTTGGCATAGTCATAGCACATGGACTGCACGTAGCTCAGGTTGCCCAGGTTTTCCAGAATCAGCTCATATCCCAGATTGCTGCCATCCACATGCAGCTTCAGCAGTTCACCTGGAGTGGTAATGGAATACAGCTGCCCTTCCCCATCACAGGCCAGCGTCCACAGCGTGGGGCCGTAGCCATAAGCCACTTGAGTCAACTCACCGGTCTTCAGGTTGGCAGAATACAGGGCTCCATCATCTACGGCATACATGGTACCGGTGGTGTAGTCATAGGCCATATCGCTGGGGTAAGAGCTCTGGGCCGCACCCACGGCGATGCACTCGCCGGTCTTCATATCATAGCGGTAGAGCTGGCCCGTCTCAGAATAGCCGTAGAAGTAGCCATCGTGACCGTTGTAGTCACCAGCAATGAAGTCCACAGGGACATCCGCCAGGGACTGATAGGTCATGCTCTCCAGGTCCACCTGGATCATATCACCGTAGCTGCCGGTGCCGTTGTAGTAATCATAGGCATAGAAGCTACCGGCAATCTGAATCGCAATCACTTGGCAAGTAGCCGTCCGGTCACCGCAGTGCGCGGTAATGGTGGCATCGCCTGCGCCCACAACGGTCACCACACCGCGGTCCACCGTTGCAACCGCCTCATTGCTGGAGGTCCAGGTGACCTCTGTCAGCTCTGCATTCCAGGGGATGGGATTGACCTTCAGCTCCGCCGTATCGCCCACGCGCAACTGCAAATTCGTGTGATCCAGCCAAATGGAGGTGACCTCGGTGGGAGCCGGGATCTGATACTCTGTCTCGTTCAAGGTCAGAAGACCCACCAACTCATTGTCAGACTGGTAAGACTGGCCAGCGGCGGAGACGTTGCCGAAGACCGTGTGAGTGTAAGCATAGCCGTCAGCCGGGTCAATGGTCAAAAGCTCAGAGACATTGCCACTGGCCTTGCCGCGGAAATACGCCCAGTAGATTTTTCCCATCGGCAATCGTCATGGATTGGGCATAGTTAGGGCTCAGATTGGCGCCGGTGTAGTCCAGGAAGGTGATGGCCTTGCCGTCCTCACCAGTGACTGCCTTCATGGCCCAGGTCTCTCGATCCACAATAAAGAGGTTGGCGCTGGTGTAGCGGTTGGCATACATCACGCCTTCGTCAGAAATGGCAATGTTGTACAGGCCGAATGTCTGGTAGCCGTAGTTTTTCAACATCGTCAGTTCGCCGGTTAGCAGGTCTACAGACTGCAGCGCAGTCATGGTGGAGCCGCCTCGTCTGGTCACCATGTACATGGTATCTGTGGTGTCATCAAAAGCCATGTCCACAACGGGTACACCCAGGTTGGTGATGACCGTGCGGTTCCACAGGCCAAGCTCCATCACCAGGAAGTCGTTGTTTGCATCCACCGCAAAAGATTTTGCCGCCAGCATATTCCGCAGCCGTCAGGGCGTAGGTTTCCAGACGGTCATTGGTCAAGCTCTTGACCCAGGTGACGTTGTCCGCATCGGGCGTCTTTGCAAACTGGACCCAGCCGTACATGTCATCCCTGGCAATGCCCTGGTCATGAACGCGATAGGCATACAGAAGGTCCGTGTCCAGCTCGGGCATATTACCGTCCCCAGCAGAAACATAGGTCAGCTGATATGCGCTCTCGTTGGCGCATAGTCACCCAGACTCAGGCGGAATTCCGTGCCCAGGCCGGTGATGTCGAAGGTAACCACGCAGTTCCCTTCCGCATTGGTTTCAAAGGAGGAAGCCTCCCGCAAAATCCGGGTACCGGTGGTGTTCATCAGCCGGGCGATGGCCAGATCCACCTCATCCGCAACCTCCACGGTCAGATAGTACTTGCCATTGTCCTGGGTCTCCTGGGGATTCCCCAACAGCTCAGGAGCATTGGTGTCTACCGTGATGGGAATTTCCAAAACATGATCGCCGCCATTGCCATAGTCTAAGGCGCCCTGGATGGTCAGCAGAACCTTCGTGCCACTGGGTAGCCCTGAGAAGTCAAACAGGTTCCTACCATACCAGGAGTAAATCCAAGGGATCGTCTGGCCAAGGGCAGAACGGTAAACCGTCTTGCTGGCGTTACCGATGGTCTCCCGCTGGACCACTTCCCCATCTATGGTATATGTAAAGGTCAGTGTCTTGGCGTTACGCATCAGCGACAGGTAAATTTCACTGATGTCATCGAGCATGCCGTCGCCGTTGGGAGAGAGGGAGTTGTGAGCGGGATCATACACAATTTTGCCATCCTCGCCCAGGGCGGGGCCACGTAGGGGTTCAAACCCAGAACCCAGTCTTGATTGCCCAGGCTCGTCCATACCACGTTGTAATACTCGTTGGCATCGGGCAAGCCGTCGGAAGACGGGAGGCCGAAGAAGCCGTTATCATACCAGAAGCCACTGTCAAACACAGGCGCATCTGTCCAGTCTCCATAGAAGCCCAGGTAGGGCAGACTCAGATCAACGCCGTCTTCGGCTTCGTTGGTCAGGTATACAAAGCCCTCCACATAGATGCCGTTTTCAAAGTGCTCGTCCATCCCGGCTTTGTCTTCCTCGGATAGCTGGACCGTCACAGTGACATTGGCAATGCCGCCAGCAGGCACAACCACGGTATCCTTGTCGAAGGTGACAGCGCCGCTGAGGGCCCGGTCCTGCCCGGCCATGAAGTCGATTCCGCCGGTATTGGTCACATCCTCCGTCAGCAGACTGGCAGACAGGGTGTAGCGTTTTTCGGCTTGGGAGAAGTTGTGCACCTCAAAGCTGAAGACATACGAACCGGCGCCGTGATCGCCCAGGGAGACCTTGGGCTTATGGCCGCCTACGGTCAGGTAGGCTTCGGAGGTGACGGCGGACAAGGCGTTCACCAGGCCGGAGCCCTGCTGCCGGGGGAAGCCTCCACCTTGGACGCGCCGCCCACAACTGGCTCGGCGGTACTCATCAGCAGAGCCTCCGCCATGCTCCGGAGAGAACCATCGGGGGCATCGGGATACTTCTCATGCAAGTACTCCATCACCAAGGCGGCAATTCCGGCGATTTGCGGAGTGGCCATAGAGGTGCCGCTCATCACATCGTACTGGCCCCGGTCCACAGTGGAGTACACGTTGCCGCCAACGGCGGTGATATCCGGCGCCAGGGTCAGGTTGGGAGCAACGCCCCAGGAGGAGAAGGAACTGATCTGGCCGCCAATGACAGAGGCCACAATGCCCTGCTCCGCAGAAACTGTCAGCTTCTTGGTCCCGGCAGCAGCCATGGGCTCCCCATCGGCCTTGCAAATGGAGACGGCGGGCACACGGCCAGAAACGCCCTCCAGCAGGGCTCCCGTGGCGCCATCGGTCATGTCCATGGCGATCAGCTCGGCGTTGTCGGAATTGTCGTAAACGATCAACCCCACCACACCCGCAGCCTCAGCATTGGCCAGCTTTTGGGAGAAGGGGATTTGCCACGCTGCGCCACAGCCACCTTGCCGGTCAGGTCCAGGCCCTGGAAATCCTGAGCCTCGCCCACGCCTGGAATCATCACATACTCCAATTCGCCCAGCCTTGCCAGGGAGTCGAAGGTCACAGACAGGCCCCGGGACTCGGTGTAGGCCACCCTCGGACTCGCCGTAGGTGAAATACGGGGACATACCGTAGGCGTTGTTGGCGCTGGCTACGGCGGTGGCGTTGGGGCAGACGGCGGGGGAACCAATGGTGGCATTGTCCGGGTGGGCTGTGGGGTTCTTGTTGGTGCCCCACAGATTATTGGCGGCGCTGGTGCCGTCATTGCCGGCGGCAACGGCCACAATGATATCCTGAGAAGCAATGCGCTGGTAAATGAGATCCAACTCCGTATTGCTGGAAGTGAAGCCTGCCGTGGAGCCCAGGGACAGGTTGGCAACGTCGCAGCCCAGGGTCATTGCGTCTTCCAATGCGGCGACAATATCATCAGAGACGCCGGCTCTAGTCGCGCCGAACACCTTCATCACAATGACTTGTGCATCGGGCGCCATACCTACCACCTCGGTCCCCTCCACGTTGGCATTGGCGGCAGCTATACCCGCTACGTGGGTGCCGTGGTCACCCTGGCTATCTCTGGAATGGTCGGTCACGAGATTGCTGTCAGAATAGTTAAAGGCAAAGGGCGTCTTAGGGCTGTAGTACAGCTCTTCCGCAGTCAGCTTGCCGTTCATCCTGCGATAGGCATTGAGATCTCCCAGGACCGCCGCAATGTCTGCGGTTGTCATGGAGTTGTCATTGGCCTCCGGGGCAGCGGCAAAGGACTTGTGGTCCATATCCAAGCCGGTATCAATCACGGCGATCTTCATGCCGGTGCCGGTGTAGCCCAGCTCCTCGGCCCAGACAGCGGGAACCCCCACCATCTGGCCACTGGAGGCCGTCAAGGGACGGACGTCAGATGTGCCAGTCTCAACAGGCTGATACACAGGGGCCAGGAACACGCTCTTGACGCCATCCAGGGCGGCAATCTCCTCCAGATTCTGGAACTCCGTATCAATGGAAAAGGCGTTGGTCAGGTACGTAAACTGGTAGCGAACCGCCAGCTCCTCGCCCTCCAAAACGCAGTCCTCAATGGAGGCAATCACCGCATCCTGCTTCTGGAGCATCCGCTTCTCCGCAGCCGGAGAGACCTGATGAATCGAAGCGTAGGCGTCTGCCAGGGCGGCGTCCTCCATCACAACAAACGCTGTGACACGCTCGCCCGGATCAAACTCCTCTGCCGCCTTACGCAGCCTCCTCTATGCACCCAGGGGCAACAGTCTGGTGCAAAGATGGGGAAGCATCCTTCTCCAAAGCAGTGGCAACCCAGGCGCCGCCTTCTACTTTCGAGGCCACCGGCTCCAAGGGATTGGTCTTCAGTGTCTTGGGAACCACGGGCTCGGTTTCCTCCGCCATGGTAGCGGGGGATTCTGCGCTTGGCGTCACCTGTGTGGTTGTCACACTGTCCGGACCTACGGTCGTTGCGTGGACCGCTGGAGACAGGATGCTGAAAACCATACAGAGTACCAAGAGCATGGACAGCAGATGTTTGTTTTTCATATGTATCCTCCTCGCGAATTTGTTTGTAAAACACTGAATTTTCCTCAGCGTTTTTGCCACAACCGCTGTGCAAAAATTCAAGCCTTACCGTTTTCAAGCTTCAGAGTTTCCAAAGTAGGCATCCCCATTGGAATTTGCTTGCGCCGTCTGCTGAGAACCTGGACTGCAACTAAATGGCAGTTTTATTGTAGCACAGTTTAATCCGGGAAAGATACACGGCAGTTTTGGCAATTATCGCCAAAATCTGCCGTGTAAAGCCCCCCCTATATTTTGTTGTTTAGGAAAATATACCGTATAAATTCATGGGCCTGCTGGTACTGCCGGTTGGCAACATACCACTCATCCAGCCACCCCGCATGAAACCGGACAAAGCTCATAGGCAGCTGCTTCTTCGTATTTTGGAAATAGGCCTGGAGAATGCGCCCGTATTCAGGGTTTTTGAGATAGTTGGAGTCATCCAGCCGGAGCTGCACCAGCCGGCACATCTGAGAGAAGACCTCTCTGGCCTGGTCGGGGGGGTACCAGGCAGCGCCTTCAGCGGAGCCGTCTGCGCCTGCTCCAGGGCCTGTTGCACCTTTTCCCGCTTCCCCAGCCGCTCGTAGCAGATCGCCAGCTTGTGAAAATACATGGCCTCGTTCCAGGGTGTGCTCAGCAGGTGATATAAGGCATCCTCCGTCAGTCCCACTTGCAGCTCTGTGGTGGCCAGGTTGTAGGTAATGACCTCCATGAGATCCTTCCGCCCCAGGCTTCTAGCCATACGGATGGCATCTGCGTAATGCTCCCGGGCCTGCTTTAGCTGGTTTAAGTTGCCGAAGCAGTTACCCAAAAAGATGCAGCACTGCATAATGATGTTTAAGCCGCGTTCCCGATAGGCCTGGTCCATCCCCCGCTGGAGATACACAATCGCATCGCCGTACTCCCCTGCCAGAAGAACCGCTTCCCTGCCTCCAGGAGGAAATAGCTTCGGTCTGATCTCCGAAGCAGCTCCTGGAACCGCTCCGTAAGGCGCAGATACAGTTGGTACTGCCTTTCATCCATAGCCGGAACAAAATCCCTCACATCCTCGGGAGGAGACCCCTCGGTCAGCCAGGAGAGCAGCAGCCAGTCCAGAAAAAATGGGCTGTTCCCATATTCCTCCTGGCGCTGGGTCAGCGCTGGCCCTAGCTCCCGAATGCTTTCACCGGAAAACAGGCGGTCATACCATTCTTCAAACCAATTGGAGGTCTCCCGGCAGAACTCCGGCTCCTCCCTCCAATGGATGCCCAGGCGGCGAAGTAACAAAAGCAAAGCACCTCAGAGCTCCCCTCTGTCTTCCCCTGCTCAATCTTTGATAGATAGGATACGGCGCAAATTCCTTTGCACAGAGTCTCCTGAGACCAATCTGCTGCCTGCCGCCGCTTACGAATGAGAATTCCCTGCAATCTCCGATTCACAATGTCTCCCCCACTTTCACAAAAAGGCTCCCGTTTCTGTCATGATACCACAGGCTCCCTACATGGTCTTGCCCATCTGGGCCTGGGTTTTCTTCAGGTCGGCCTCCTTTCTGCGAGCTTCCTTGGCCTTGTACTCCGGCGTGTATGTTCTTCGTGTCATGGTCTCGTCTCCTTTTATTTGCCTGGTTCTGTAAAGGAGCAGCTACCCGCCTCCATGGCCTGCCCTCCTTGGTTTTTATCTATGATATCTCCCCAGCCCATCAATTGCAAGGCAAAAAGCGCGGAAAAAGTAGGCAAAAGCCTGCCCACCCCTGCGTATCACAAACCCCCATAAGAAGCAGCGTCCTGTTTTTGCCGCTTCCTATGGGGGTTGCTTCATCCTTTGGCTAGGCGGGGATCAGCCGCCGGTTATGGTTAGAAGTTCTGATCCAGAATGGTCAGAAGCTTGGCCATTTGGGCCCGGGTGAGCGTTTTGCCGGGGCGGAGGGTGCCGTCTCCATAGCCTTCGAAGAATCCTTCTGCAACCGCCCAGCTCATAGCAGTCTTCGCATAAGAATGGACTGCTTCCCCGTCTATATAGGCCTTCAGGTCTGCGCCCTGAATCGGTTCCTGTTTCAGGTACAGGGTGACATACCGGTATAGGAACGTGGCCGCCTGCTCCCGCGTGACGATTCCCTCGGGGACAAAGGTGGTGGTGGTCATACCCTGCACAATGCCCAGATCTTCCGCCCAAGCCACAGCATCGGTATAGTAATGTCCCTCCTTCACATCGGTGAAGGTCGCAGGCTCGGTCACTTCCGGCGTGCCTGCCAGGCGGTACAGCGTGGTCACCAGCTGGCCCCGGGTGAGGGCGCCGTTGGGGCAAAGCGGGTGGCGGATATGCCGTTCATGAAGCCGTGGTCAAGCACATAGTCCGTGTATCCATGGTACCACTGGGTGATGTCCAGATCCATAAATCCTTGGGAGGCGCAGTGGGCCGGAATGACCTCGCCCCGCTTTACAATCTCACCGCAGACGGTGCAAACCTCATCGCCGGTGTAACCATCTTCGGTGCAGGTGGCTTCCTTGGCGTTCCGCAGCTCCGTCTTGTGGCCCAGAGCAGGAATCACCTCGCCCTGCTTCACCGTCTCGCCGCAAACCGTACAGACCTCATCGCCGGTATAGCCATCCTCGGTGCAGGTGGCTTCCTTTGGCATTCCACAGCTCCGTCTTGTGGCCCAGAGCGGGAATCGCCTCACCCTGTTTCACCGTCTCGCCGCAAACCGTGCAGACCTCGTCGCCGGTGTAGCCGTCCTCGGTGCAGGTTGCCTCCTTGGCGTTCCGCAGCTCCGTCTTCCCGTGACCCAGAGGCGCGGTGAAGTTATCGTGATACCGATAGCCGCAGACGGAGCAGGTGTATTCGTCATAACCGGAGGTGGTACAGGTGGGGGCAATCACCGTCTTTTCGTATTGGTGGCCCTTGGCGGAGATGTTCTCCTCCTTGGTCTCGCCGCACACGGTGCAGGTGTGATGCATCACGCCTTCCTCGCAGCAGCCGGGCTCAACCTTGACTACGCCCTCGTCCCAGCTGTGGCCGGTGGCGGGGATCACCTCACCCTGTTCCACAATTTCGCCGCACACGGTGCAGACCTTGTCGCCGGTGTAACCATCTTCGGTGCAGGTGGCTTCCTTGGCGTTTTGCAGCTCGGTTTCCCCGTGGCCCAAGGGCGCGGTGAAATGATCGTGATATCCATAGCCGCAGACAGAGCAGACATATGCGTCGTAGCCGGAGGTGGTGCAGGTGGGCGCCACCACCGTCTTGTCAAACCTGTGGCCGGTGGCGGGGATCACCTCGCCCTGCTTTACGATCTCGCCGCAGTCAATGCAGACCTCATCGCCTGTGTAACCGGCTTCGGTACAGGTGGCTTCCTTCTGGCCCACCAGCTTTGTATTCGTGTGCTTATGGCCCTCTACCAGCGCCTGAATGGCGGCAGCCAGGCCGGTGGCAGCATCGTTCACCTGGGACTGGGTCGCCGTCTCATTGGCGGCCACCGCCCTGGCCTCTTCCAACGCATCTGCGAGATTGGCCCAGGTTTCGGCGGTGTAATCGTGTTCTGCAAGGGCCTCCGCCACAGCGATGGTCGCATTCAGGTCAGACCGATCCGTAACAAAGGGCGTGCGTGTGGATTCTGCCACCCTTCAGGTATCCGATGGGATGCTGCGCCATCAAATTCGTGATAAACTCCAGCTGAAGGCCCCGGGGCAGCTCCATCATCTCCATTCGGTATTGGCGAACGCCGGTCACCGGGTTGTCGTAGACCATGGTGGCCTCGTACATGTCGTAATCGGAGGAACTCCGTCTGTAACGAAGAGCGGTGATGTTCTGGCCGGTGAAGTTGCCATCGTTGTAGTTGGAGAAAGAGGGGAGATTGCCGCTTTCTATGGTCACCGTCACCAGGTAGGTGTCGTCCGCCGTCTCTTCAATTTCCACGGTGTCCTTAATAATGGGAGAAATTTCGCTATTGTCAAGGTCCATGAAGCTAAACTTGCTGAGAACGGCACTCATGGTATAGTGCTCCGCCTCCTGACTGCCTGCGGAAATCGTCAGGTCCTTGGAGATGGTATACTGGGTCATGTCCCGGACATAAACACGAACCGTAAGGTCTGTATCTCCCATGGGAACCGTCGCCGTATTTTGAGTGGAGAAGCCCTGGAGCTCCGTTTCCACGCCGTTTGCATCCACGGTGACGAAGCGGTATTCCGTCCCCTCAATGCCGCCGGTGGCGGAAGCGGTAACCTGGGCGCTTCCTGGTCCTGGGCTGCGTCCAGCTCCACAGACAGCGGCGTATAGGCCTGCAAGCTCACCTGGGCGCCCTTCCGGCTGTTGAGGTCCGCCACCAGGGCCTCGCCGGACGCGTACCCTGGGGTGCCCGGCTGGGCGTAGAACACGGTCTTGAACACATCGTTGAAGAGATACTCTCCCACATCTGTAATGCCCGCGCCAAGGACCACATGCTTGAGGGTCGTATTCCCGGAAAACGCGCCCGTTCCAGAGTCTTCACACCATCACCCAGGTAGAGGGTCTCCAGGGCGTCCATGCTGGGAATCCACGCCACGCTGGTGTCGTTGCCCTTGGTAAACACCAGGTGCTTCAGGGAACCCATAAAGGAGAATGCCCAGCTGGCCACGGTTTGGAGGTTATCTCCCAGGGTCAAGGTCTCAATGGCAGCATTGGCAAAGGCAAAGGCTCCCACCGTCTCCAGGGAATTGGGCAGTTGAATTTCCTTCAGGCTGGTGCGCAGCCGTTGAAGGCGCTGGTGCCCAAGGTCTTCAGGCCCTCCTGGAAGGTGACCTTTTCCAGCGTTGTGACATTTCGGAAGGCAAAATTCGCAACAATTTCCACTGTGGCGGGGGCGATAAATTCCTTCATCGGGTTCTTCGGCGGGCAGAGAACGATCTCCTTTCCGCTGTCCCGCAGTAACACGCCATCCACGCTGCTGAACACAGCGTTTTTCTCAGAGACGTGAATGGTCTCCAGATTATTGGCGCCGGTAAAGCTAATCTCCCAGATCCGTCAGGCTGGCGCCAATGGTAATGCTTCGAATCTTTGGACAATTGGAGAACGCGCTCTTCCCTACAGTCGTCAGAGAGTCGGGGAACACCACAATCTCCAGATTGGGGCACCAGGCAAACGAGTATGCTCCCAGCTCCACCAGAGCATCGCCCAGGTCCGGCTGAACAAACACGTCGTACTGGAAGGCATAGTCCCCTACCGTCTCCACCTGGTTGAGATCCAGCTCCGTGAGGCTCTTACAGAAGGAGAAGGCGTTACCTCCGATGGTTTTCACACTGTCCGGCACGGCCAGGCTGGAAATGGGCGTGCCGCTGAAGGCAATGCGCCGATTTCCGCCAGCTGCGTCTCCGGAGCAAAGCGCAGCTGCTCGAGGTTGGCCAGGTAGGCAAAGGCGTAATCTGCAACCGCCGTGACATTCGCCGGAATGGTGTATGCGCCGGTGGCGACCAGCTCCGTCTGTGCGGCGGGATGGCTCACCAGCACGGTCCCATCCATGCTAAACAGGATATTGTCCACCACCCGGAAGCTGGTATTTCCATCGGCAACGAAAAAGATGCTCCAGATTGGGGGTGGAGACGAAGGGCGCATACAGGCTGGTGACGCCTGCGCCAATCGTCACCTCTTTCAGAACCGGGCAGCTTTGCAGAACGAAATCGCCCACCTCTGTAACGCTGTCCGGGAGGGTCAGGGAGGTCAGGTAGGTCTGGGAGAAAGCCGCAGCCCGATGGTCTTCAATCCATCGTTCAGGTGCGCCTGCGTAATGCCGGAGGCCACAAAAGTGCCCCTTCCGATGGTCACAAGGCCGGCCGGCGCGGTAAAGGTGCGAATGGGCGCACCGCTAAACGCGTAATCCCCAATGGTTTCCAGCCCGGCAGGGAATTCCAACACTTCAACGCCGCAGGATGCGAAGGCGTAGTCTCCGATGGTCTTCAGTGTACTGGGGAGGTTGATGTTTTTCAGATTGCCACAGGCGTAGAATATGTAGGCAGAAAGCTCCGTCAACCCCTCCGGCAAATGGACGGTATTGAGGAAATAGCAGCTATAGAACGCATTTCTGCCAATCTTCCGCAGGCTGGAAGGTAGCTCAATCTCCGTGATCACCGTAGTTTCAAAGGCATAATCGCCAATCTCATACAGCTTGCTGCCCTCTGCAAAGGTCACCTGATACAATCGCTGGCAATTGAGAAGGCATAATTTCAATCTCCGTGACACTGGCAGGAATGGAAATTTGCTTCACAGGCCGCATGGCAAAGACGTAGTCGTCAATCTTCGTGACGCCTTCCGAATGGCAATCTGGGTGCGCCAGCCCGTGTACTCCTTTAACACGCCGTCGTCATCGATTACAAAGTCGTCATAGTCCTCCGGGCGCACCGACACGGCGCAGGAGGCGGAATATGTGACGCCGTCTGCCGTCACAGAGGCAGTTACCGTGGTCCTTCCGGTGCTGACGCCAAACACCACTCCATTTTCGTCTACCATCGCCACCTGGGCGTCGCCGCTGGTCCAGGTGACCATAGCATCCCCCACACCGGTCGCCAGGGACGCGGTCAACTGGCTGGAAGTGCCCATATTCAGCGTGATTTCATCATAATCCATGACGATTCCCTGCTGGGCGGAATTTCCTCTACCGTCACGGTGCAGGACGCGACCACGCCCTCCGCCTCCGTCTGGGCCGTAACCACGGCTGTACCAGCGGAAATGGCTCTCACCGCGCCGGCTTTCATCCACGGCGGCCACAGCCGGGTCGCTGCTGCTCCAGGTGATCCCGTCCTTGGTCACGGTCTCCGGCTCCAGAGTTGCGGTCAGAGTCATGACCTTTCCCCGGGTCATCTGGAGCTGGCTGGCATTCAGTGTAATGCCTGTGGGATAGGTATCCCGAACCACAGTGGACAGCTCAGCATAGTTCACCGCATAGTCGAAGGCGTCGATTCGAATCCTGTCCGTCCGGTCGCCGGCCTGCTCCAGCGCCGCGATCAGCTCCTCCAAGTCAGCTTCCACCGTGTAGAGGCTGCGCCCATCCGCCTGCCGGGTCTCCAGGTTATCGGGGTCATCAAAGGTAAAGGTCTTCAGCGCCTTACCCTCGGAGGTCACCAGCTGCACAGCGCTCAGGTAATGGTTGTCCGACAGATGAAGCACCAGGGTCTGCTGGCCGGTCTCGCCAACGATCTCCGCATGCTCCAGCTTTGGCGGCGTGGTATCATAGTAGAAATCAAAGGTCCAGGTGTCCAGCTCCTGGGAGCCGGGCCGTGTGGCGGCAATGGTAAAGGTATACCAGCCTTCGGCAATCTCCCGGCCGCTGCTGTCCAAGCCGCTGAAGGTGGGAGCATAGGGCAGGAAGGCCTCTGCATACGTCACCACGCCGGCATTGACAAAGTAGTAGGATTTCTTCACCTGGCGGAAGACATCCTGCCGCATGACTCTTCCCGTGTCCTTCTGCGTCACGGTGTAGGTCACCTGGTCGGCGTTGCGCAAAGATACCAGTCACGGTGCCCAGCTCCGCAAAAATCTGAGCCATGCTGTCTGCGGAAATGACGTATTTGTCCGGGTCGATCCCATAGGCTCCGTTAAATACGTTTTGTCCCAGGTAGTAATAGCTGTTGCTGGCGCTGTAGACGTAGCTGGAACGCATATAATGGGCAGAATCCCCGTCGATGAACAGGCCGTCCAGAACGGGAGCGGCGCTCCAGTCGCCGTAAAATGCGAGATAAGGTAGAGACAGATCCGAACCGCTATTCTCACCGGCCATCAGGAACACGAAGCCGTCAATAAAGGTGCCATTCACTGCCTCGGCAACCGCCGCCCGGAAAGACTCCTCCGGCGTGATGGTCACCGTCACCGTGGCGCGCCATGGCTGGGAACGGAAATTGTCCCGTCATCCGCCGCGCCAGTGTAAGTCACTGTGATTCCGTCCCCTGCGTAATTCTTTGATTTCTGCTGGAAAAACCCGTCAGCAATTTCCTCAGACAAGGCCGCCGCGTTCATGACATAGGTCAGCGGGTCGCCGGTCAGGTTGTGCACCGTGAACGTGAAGCGATAGGGGCCTGTGCCGTCGCCCAGCTCCGCTTTGGGCTTTGCGGGATCTGCCCCCTCCACCGTCAGATAGGCCTTGGCATTGGCCACAGCCTGGATGTTTGCCAGGCCCGCGCCCTGCTGGCGGGGAGAGTAGTAGCTGTTTTCCCCCGGGTCAGAGGCTCCGCCGTAGCCATCAGCAGGGCGGAAACCAGGTTGATTTTCTCGTCTTCGTGAAACGCTGCAAACTTTGCATCAGACTCTATGTATTGCTTTGTCAGTGCGGACAGGCCGGCCATATGGGGGAAGCCATGGAGGTTCCGCTCATAGTGGCGTATGCATTGTTCAGCACGGCAGAGTAAATGTTTCCGCCCGGCGCCGCAATTTCCGGCTTCAGCTCCAGGTCCAGGGTTACGCCCCAGGAGCTGAAATCCGACATGGTCAGCGCCCCATTCTCCCACTGATCCGGTCCTACGGTCACCGTCTTCCCCGCAAGGGAAAGGAGCTTTTCGCCATCGGCCTTGGAGATGAATACAGAGCCGATATCGGCTTTTTGTAATGCCGCCCATATCCGTCAGGGATTCGCTGGCAACGTTGTCATAAACGATAATGGCCTTGGCGCTCTTGGCATAGGCGTTGTCCACCTTTTTGTTCAAAGGTCAGCTGGCTGGCCTCTCCCTCTGCAACGCCCCGCTGTACCAGGGCGATTCTCCCCCTCCAGGGTTGTAAGGCCCGCTTTGGTCAAAGCATGGTCAAAATCAGCGGCGCGCCAACCCGCAGTCCACATATTCCAGGGTACCGTTCAGGCTTGCCAGCAGAGTCTTGCCCTCCACCGTCGCTTCTTTGTAAGCAATCCTTGTGCCGTCAGAGGCCACCAGGTAATACGCTTGGGACACCGTGTTCACACTGGCAACTGCCAGCGCGGAATTCTGGGTCGCGGGGGACGCAACGATGGAGCTATCGGGATTGGTAACAGCAGGCAGGTTGTTTCCGGCCTCGTTGCCGAGGGTGGAGCTGTAGGCATTGCCTGCAGCCACATTCAAAATCACCCCGTGGCTTTTCACGGAATCGTAAATCCTCTGGATCTGCTCGTCCGTGCTGGTGGAGAAACCGGCGTCGGAGCCCAAGCTCATATTGATCACATCCACGCCCAGAGTCACCGCATCCTCTACCGCCGCAATGATATTGGATTCACGCCCCTGGCCCAGGAGGTCGTCAAAAACCTTCATGGCCACAATCTGGGCATCAGGGGCCACGCCGCGAATCGTGTCTCCACTGTTGGCCGCCGCAATGCCGGCCACATGGGTGCCATGATCCAGGCCGGTTTCGGGGCCGGGAATGGCATTGGTATCTCTGTCGGCATAGTCATAGGCAAAGGGGAACTTGTCATCCACCCGCAGCTGCGCCGCCGCCAGGGCGCCATTGCCTGCATGCAGCCGCCCCGTCAATTCAGAGAGTTTCCCTTCCGTCAAAGCGTCTGTGGGGACCTGCCCTTGGAACGCCTCGTGCTCCACATCCACGCCGCTGTCGATGATGGCAATCACCTGACCGTCGCCGGTGTATGGGCTGTTGTCAGCCCCTACCATTGCCAGGGAGTTGGCATTTTTGTAATCCTGCTCCTGATCCTCCGGCACGGTGAAGATGGTCTCCACATAAACCGACTCCACTGCGTCCAGGGCCGCGATATCCTTCAGGAAACGATATTCCACGTCTGCGGCAAATCCGTTTATCACCTCATAATAATCGTAGCGCACCGCAAAGGTGCTGGGTGCAGGCCCGTCTGCCGTGGCATGGGCCAAATCGGAAGCCTCTGCCTCAATCAAGCTTGCAATCTCGTTCTGTACACGCTGATGCTGCGCCTCTTTCTCCCGGATGCCACCCTGGGTCGTGGAAGAAACCTCTTCCAGGTTGACAATCACGGTGACAACCTCGTCAGAAGCATAGACAGGCTCTGTCAATTCCGCTTTTGCAGGCCATTGTCTTGGTCAAGCATATCCAGCAAACGCTGCTCCGCCTCATGCTCCGGTTCAGAAAGAACCGGAGCGCCGTCTGAACCGGCAGGTGATGCCTGCACAGCAGCAGGCAGCATACCAAAGAGCAACGCAAATGCCAGAATCATCGCGAGCCCTCGGTGTAACATCAGATACCATTTCTGCATTTTCATAAATCATTTCTCCTTTTTGTTTCATTCCAGGCAGTCGCTGGGGCAAACAATGGTACTCTGTCATATCTTTGCTCGTATGAGCCGGGCGCTCTGCCCCGCCCAAACGTAGTCGGCTTCTCCTCCTTTCTGAACAGCGCCTTACATACCCGCGCGTTGAAGCAAATTTACTTTTTCATTTTTTGCAACTGCTTTCCCGTAAGTTCCAGATTGCCGGTTCCGTTACACAGCATCTTTTGCAACTTCCTCTTTATTCTAGCATCAAAGCACCAGAATTTACAACTGTAATATTCTACAAAAAATCGCAAAATTTTTTTTCAAAAATTGTATATTTTGCACAAATTTCGCCGTCACGCAAAATTCAGAGCCCCCCGCTACTAGTAATTTCCGGCAAAGTGTGCTATCATCTCCTTGTATTTTATTGCAACTAACATAGCGCGCGCCTGATTCACGACAGAAAGGACAACATGCTATGCACATTACATTTTACCGTCATCCATGCCTGTACCCGGATGCCACCGAGCTGCTCTACGCCTATGTCAACGATACCCCAGCGAAAAAGCCCCTACGCCCTTCCCAAATCGGTCATTGAGTCGATGATCCAAGAGGCTTGCGCCGGAATCGATCCCGCAGACGAACAGGTGCGCTTCTATTTCGAGCCGTTTCCTCTTCCAAAATATGGCTCTGGTTCGTACACCTGCGTAGCGCGGCTCCTGGCGTTCACCTACTCTGATTGGAGCAGCCCTGACGCCGAGCACTGCGTCTCCAGCATACAGGACGCCTGGCCTCTGGAAAGAATGCAGCAGGAACGAATTGTGTTCAGCGGGATTGCGCCCTATCGTCTCTGCTTCCGGCCATTGGGTGCGGATGAACCGGTTCCCTTCGCCAACGGTCTGGGACAGTTCCCGGCGCCTGCCGTGCTGAAGGACCGGCTGCTGGAGGTCTTTTTCCGACTATCCGGCCCATGTTGGTACCCCTGTCCGGCATTCTGCTTCCCGTGATGAAGTACCTGGAGCGTGCGCTTCAGCCCTGGATCGCAAAAGGCTGCCCCTCATTGCCGCCTGGGAGCAAAGCATATGCAATTTACGTCGGCCAGGGATTTCATTCAAAAGGACTTGTGCAACAACGCAGATTACGAAATTTCCAAGGTAACCGCCTCGATGATGTTCTTCCATCCGCAGCGTCTTTTCTTCTATTACAACCAGGAAACTCAGGTCCTGGATCTCCTGATTGGCGCAGCTTCCTCCATTCCCGGGCAGAAAACTCAGAAGTTTGCCAATTGGGAATACACCGCCCTGCGGGGCTGGAGCGAGCCCATCGAGAATGAAGATGCTTTACGCCCTCCGGGGTAAAACGCTATCCGCACAGGAAATCATCACCGAAACCGGGGAAAAGCTTCTGATGAGTACCGTGACTCGGGATCTGTACAGCATGCGAGAAGCCCACATCCTGTATGTGGAATACCGCAACAATCGCCGTTACTATAGCATCAACTACGACACCTTGGACCTGCTCATCAACCACCTGAATTACCTGCGCCTCAGCCAGGGCGCCCATCTGACGAATCCGCCGGGGAGGACTGGACTTCCACACCTGGCACGACCTCCATGAGCCGAAAGATCGTTGCTCGCCACAGTGGAAATTGTGCCAGTGATGGGATGAAAGCAGGAATTTCATAAAAATCAGTTGCAAAAAGAGTCGGGCTACTGTATAATCAGATCATCCTGAGCCTCTGATTTTATGGGGCACACTTTGAAAGCGAAGAGAATGCTGGAGGCAATACGTTTTTATCTGGTTGCCCTTGCACTTTGTATTGTGTTATGGGCTGGCCCACCAGTCCATCCGCCGCAATTTCCTGGAGGAGGCCTATGAGGCCGTGGAGGCCATCGATGAGGGCAGCCCCGAGCACCTGAAGGAGAGTGTAATACGTAATAAA